>ERZ795043.43-NODE-43-length-184324-cov-132.364641_pt1 | contig 184324 bp, 200 predicted proteins | sample MGYA00375127_ERZ795043 | MGnify/ENA primary metagenome ERZ795043 (study PRJEB30172, sample SAMN05518447) | compost metagenome | isolation source: Feedstock adapted compost from Newby Island compost facility, Milpitas, CA | place: USA:Newby Island compost... | reverse complement strand
CTTCCGACGCCACTTCGTAGGACACCCGCTCCGGATGGTTGACGAAGACGCCGTACCCTTTGCTGGAAAGGTAGAAAGGCACGTTTTTGTACGCCTGTTCCGAAGCCGTGCCGCCGTCTTCGTTCCAGATGTCGATGACCTGCCCGTTTTTCACGAACGGCGTGAACCGTTCCCCGAACCCGTAGACGTATTCGCCGACGCCCAGGTCGAGCTGCTCGCGCATGTACGTCCGGCCGGTGGCCACCTCCTCGATGTGGGCGGCCGCCTTCCAGCCGCTGCCGGTGAGCCGCCGGCCGTTCCAGAAGAAGGCCGTGTCCCGGCCGCCCGTCTTGCGGATGCGCACCGACAGGTTGCCGGAAGCCAGCGTCACCGTTTCCTCTTCCGCCCGGATGTCCGGCGCGACCGGCTGCCGGTTCAGTTCGAAGGCCGGCCCACTGTTCACGCCGCCGATGTGCCGGTACATCCGGACCCCGATGACGCCGGGCAGCGGCGAACTGTACTCGAAGGTGAGCAGCGTGGCGTTGAGCGTGTCGCCCTTGTGGCGGACCGGTCGGGTGGCCGCGTAGACGGTGACCCGGCCGCCCGAGATCCGGACGTCCCGCACCTCCACGGGGTTTTGCAGCTTGTACCCTTTCCGCACAAGCCAGTAGCCGTCGGTAAATTTCATGTGTGCTCCATCCTTTCGCTCGCCGGAGTCGGATCGTTTTCTTCCATCATACAAAGTTGGCCGTTCTTCTTTCTTGCCCGATTTTGCCCGTTGATGCCACGATTTTTCCCGCAAACGAAAAAAGCCCGCGGGCTCCCTTCGAAAAGGGAACCCGCAGACCGGGGACGGCCGGGCTTTACCGCACCGGCTGCGCCAAAAGTTCCACCACTTTGCGCGCCGCGCTTTCGCCGGACTGGGGGTTTTGCCCGGTGACGAGCCGGCCGTCCGTCTCCACGTGGTTCGCCCACTTGTCGGCGGCGACGAAGTCGGCGCCGAGCTCCCGCAGCCGCGTTTCCAGCAGGAACGGCATGACGCCGTCCAAACCGACCGCCCGTTCCTCCTCGTCCGTAAAGGACGTCACCCGCCTGCCCTTCACGAGCGGTTCGCCCGATGCCAGCGTGACGCCGACAAGGCCGGCCGGACCGTGGCAAACCGCGGCCACGACGCGCCCGGACTCGTAAAATTCGCGGATCAGGCTTTGCAGCCTGGCATTGCCGGGCAGATCGAACATCGTGCCGTGCCCGCCCGGCAGGAAAATGGCGTCATACCCTTCCGACGACACCTGCTCCACGGGCACCGTCGCTTCCAGGGCGGCGATGGCGTCGCGCCATTTTTGCGCCTTTTCCGCGTCGATGCTGCGCGGGTCCACCGGCGCCCGGCCGCCGGCGATGCTGGCCACGGTGATGTCGTATCCTTCCGCCTTGAACAGGTCGTACGGCTCGGCGAACTCCGACAGCCAGATGCCGGTCTCCTTGTCGCCCAGTTGCCGGTGGCTCGTCACCACCATCAGGATTTTTTTGCCCATGCCCATCACCCCGTTCCTTTTTTCGGCCGTTTTTCCGGCGTCCGCCGTCCGGCATGGCGTTGGCCGCCATTCGACCGACGAACAGTCTTTCGGCTTTTTGGCTTTTTGGTTTTTTGGTTTTTTAGGTTTTTGGTTCTTGGTGTTGGATTTCCGGGTTTTGGCTTTCGGCTTTCGGCTTCCGGCTTTCGCCTTCAGCCCCGGCCTCCATCCGCGTTCATGCCGGGCGGCTCTGCCGGTTCCCATTGTAAAACGCAGATTGCTATAATACAAATAATGGAATATTGGGAAAGGTATAAAAAAAGTTATGGCAGATTTCGAATGGTTTCGCTCCTTCATCGCCATCTACCGGCACGGCTCCATCTCGGCGGCGGCCGATTCCCGCTTCATGACGCAGCCCGCCCTCTCCCGGCATCTGGCCGCGCTGGAGGCGGAAATCGGGGAGCCGCTGTTCTACCGCACGCCGCGCAAAATGATCCCGACCGAACGGGGAAAGCGGCTGTACAACGAGCTGGCCCAATCCGTGGACCGGCTTGAGGCCGTCTCCGCCCGGCTGGCCAAGCGCGAAACGGCCCCGCTTCTGCGCATCGGCGGGCCGGTCGCCTTCATCCAGGAGGTGCTCGTGCACCGGCTGCCGGCCGACTCCTACCGGTTGTCCTTCACCTTCGGGGAAACGGGGCCGCTTTTGGATCTTTTGAAAGCCCACGAACTGGACGTTCTCGTGTCGACGCAATATTTGCCCGCCGGCGGCCTCATCTATGCCAAGCTGGCGGACGAAACGTTTCTGCTGGCGGCTTCGCGGGATGAGCCGGACGTCGATCCGTCGCGTCTGCCGGAAAGTCTGGAAGAGCGGTCGTGGATCGCCTACGGGCCCGAGTTGCCGATCATCCGCCGGTTTTGGCAGGAAGCCTTCGGCGTGCGGCCGAGTTTCCAGCCCCGGTACGTGGTGCCCGATTTGCGCATGATAGCGGAGCTGGTCGAAAAGGGAGCGGGCATCAGCGTCCTGCCCGGCTATCTGGTGGCGGACAGACTGAAACGGGGCACGATGAAGGAACTGTGGGTGCCGCCGAAACGGGCGGGCAACGAACTGTGGCTGGTCTATCGATCCGGCGAACAGGCCAACGCCTCGTTCATGGAATGGGTGAAACGGGTGACGGAAGCATCCGGGTGAGCGGCGCGGCAAAACGGCCGGCGCAGCGGGTTGACCGGCGCGGTTCACTCCTTTTGCCCAAGACCCATCAAGTCCGCAAATTCCCGGAAAAACCATCGGCCGCCTCCGTCCGCGATCTCCCGTTCGGTCACATAGATGGACGTCGTCACTTCGTTGCACTCGTGGGATTCGCAGAGGAATTGTTCCGGCGTCCGGCGCGCGACCAGCCCCGCAAACTTCTCCCGGACGAGCGGTTCATCCGCGATGAAAACGGCAAAGCGGTACTTGTCCGGTCTTTCGAGAAACCGGTCGGCCATGCCGCCGATGTCCCCGAGGAGCGGATGGACCGCTCCTTCGCGGGCCAGATGCGGCTCGAACGGACAGCCTACCTCGATCTGCACCCGCTGGGCGGCGTAGCCTTTTGCGGCATAGTCGGGATGCCGGGGAAATTCGTGATCGAACCAATCCTCCAAAAGCGCCTTCGCCGCGGAAACGGCCGCCGGGGAAACGGTTTTGCCGGATGCGGCCGGCGCGGCGTCCACGCAGATGTACAGCCGGTCCCTGTCGGAAACGAGAAGCGGGCCGCCGACGAAAACGGGATGCGATGGCATAACGACGGTTTCCAGCAAAACGTGAACCAGCCAGCCGGCCAGGAGGCCGGCCGCAACAACCGCGCAAGTCATCCGGAAAGCCGTCCGTTTCCACAGGCCCACGCCCGCCACCTCCTCATTCGACCGGCGCGGATTTTGCGCATTTGGCCGTCATGCGGATATCCTTTTCTATCCTTAGTTATCGTCAGCCGGCGTGAAAAATGTAACAGACCCGCGGGCAGCAAAAAAACACCGGCACGTTCTCCGGTGCATGTTTGCCGTCATTGACAAAATTAAATTTTCGCCTGTTCATCCCTGCAGGTAGTTCAAAATGATGCCGGCCGTTTCCTCGATCGATTTTTCCGTGACGTCGATGACGGGACATTGCAGCCGCTGCATGATGTCTTCCGCATACGCCAGTTCCTGTTTGATCCGGTCCATCGAAGCGTAGGCCGCCCGGGCGGGCAGGCCCAGCGATTTGAGGCGTTCGGCGCGGACTTTGAGCAGCCGCTCCGGGTCCATCGTCAATCCGACGATCAGCCGGCCGTCGCCCGTGAACAGTTCGTTCGGCGGCTTGATTTCCGGCGTCAGCGGGTAGTTGGCGGTTTTGATGCCCTTGTGCGCCAGATAGATGGACAGGGGCGTCTTGGACGTGCGGGACACGCCGATGAGCACCACCTGCGCCTGCAGAAGCCCGCGGGCGTCTTTCCCGTCATCGTATTTGACGGCAAACTCGACGGCTTCGATCCTGCGGAAATACTGCTCATCCAGCTCGTGCAGGAGTCCGGGTTTGTAGACCGGCGAATCGTTGAACGTGTCGATGAACGCCTGCATCATCGGGCCCATGACGTCCACCGCCCGGACGCCGAGCCGGATCGCCTCCTCCCGCATGGCATCGCGCAGTTCCGGCTGCACCAGCGTATAGGCGATGACGCCGCGCGCCTCGGCGGCTTCGGCGACGATCGCCTTCACTTCCTCTTCCCGGGACAGTTTGCCGTATCGCTTCACCCTGAAAGGGCCGCCGGCAAATTGGCGGATGGTCGCCCGGACGACCGCTTCCGCCGTTTCGCCGACGGCATCGGAGCAGACATAAATGCGTTTTTCCGGCAACGACATGGGCTGCGCCTCCGTTTACAGGTCCACCGATTGCTCGATCAGAACTTGCAGGATGTGGGTTTTCGTGATCCGGCCGATCACTTCGCGGCCGTTTCCGCCTTCGGCGTTCGTCCGCTCCCGGACGACCGGAAGGCCGCTGACCTGATGCTCGAGCATCCGCCTGGCCGCCTCCAGCACGCTGTCCTCCGGGCCGACGGTGACGACGCGGGGCAGACGGGTCATCACCATGCTGACGGGCATGGCCGCGGCGTTCGGATTGCCCATCGTCACTTTGAGCAAATCCTTCGCCGACGCGACGCCGGCCAGGGCGCCCGCTTCGTCGACGACGGCGAGCAGCCCGGTGTTTTCGACAAAAAGCTGGATGACCGCATCCTTCACCGTGTCGTTTTCCCGGACGACCACCGGCCGCCCCATGATGTCCCGCACCTTCCAGGCGGCCAGTCTGGAGGCCGCGGCGTTCTCCGGCGCGAGAGCTTTTCCCGGGAAATAACCGACTTTCGGCTTGGCGTCGATGATGCCGAGCATGACCAGCACGGACAGGTCCGAGCGGAGCGTCGGACGGCTCACGCCCAGGCTCTCGGCAATCTGTTCTCCGGTGATGGGCGCATGCTTTTTGACGATGTCGACAATCGCCAGCTGTCGTTCCGTCAGTTCGATGGTGAACGCCTCCCCGATCAACGGCCGCCGCCCGCGTCAGCGCCGTTCCGCGCGGCCGGGCGCCGCCTGCCGGATTTCCGGCTGTTTGGGCGGCGTTTTGGCCGGCAGGTAGTGCAGGGCGTGAATCTGGCGGATCGTGCGGGTCTTCGCCCGCATGACGATCGAATGGGTCTCGGCCCGGTCGTCGCCCAGGTAGCGCACCCCGCCGAGAAATTCGCCCGGCGTCACGCCCGTGGCGGCAAAAATGACATCGCCGCTGCCCACCATGTCCTCCATGGTCAGGACGCGGTACGGATCTTCAATTCCCATTTTAACACAGCGGACGTATTCTTCTCCATCGGACGGCATGAGCCGGCCCTGCAGCTCGCCTCCGAGGCATTTCAGCGCGGCGGCCGCCAATACGCCCTCCGGCGCGCCGCCGGAGCCGACGTACAGGTCGATGCCCGTTTCGGGGAAGCAGGGCGCCAGCGCGCCGGCCACGTCGCCGGCATGCAGAAATTTGATGCGGACGCCGGTCCGCCTGAGCCGGTCGATCAGTTCCTGATGGCGTTTCCGCTCCAGAATCATGACCGTCAGATCGGCCACTTTCTTGCCGAGAAGCTCCGCCGCCTTCCGGATGTTGATTTCCACCGGATCCAGCAGATTGAGCTTGCCGGCGAGCGCCGGGCCGACGGCCAGCTTTTCCATGTACATGTCCGGCGCATGGAGCAATTGGCCTTTGCCGGCGATGGCTAGGACGCTCATGGCGTTGTTGAGCCCTTTGGCCACGATTTCCGTCCCTTCCAGGGGATCGACGGCCACGTCCACTTCCGGCCCGCTGCCGTTGCCGACTTTCTCTCCGATGTACAGCATCGGCGCCTCGTCCATTTCCCCCTCGCCGATGACGACCGTGCCCCGCACCGACACCGAATCGAACATCGCCCGCATGGCGGAGGTCGCCGCCCGGTCGGCGCCGTATTTGTCCCCCCGTCCCATCCAGGGCGCGGAAGCCAGCGCCGCCATTTCCGTCACCCGCACCACTTCCAGCGCCAATTCCCTCTCCACGCCTCTCCCTCCCATGCAGATTCAGAAATAAGATACACTATTTATAGCATATCGTTTTTTTATTGTGCAATATTTTCGTGATCATTCCGTTAAATATAGTTATTTATATGATTTATTATGTATTTTTATGGGAGATTTTTTGACAAATTTCGAAATGCACGTGAAATCCCGCATTCTGAATGCCGGGATCGCCGGCGCCACTTTGGAGGATCGGGGCGAATTGCCCGATTTCCCCGAACATTTCGCCCCGATCCGCCCTCTTCCGCAGCAAATTGCCCGAATGTCTCCCGCATCATGTGCATTGCCGAAAATCACGGGCACTTCCGGCATTCGCGGGCATCCCGGAATCGAAGCGGTCCCGGGCATCGCAATAAGCGCCAGGCCTTTCAAATTCCCGGGCGCCCCGCCACGCAGTCACAAAAAATAGGCGGGTTGACCGAAAAATTCGATCCACCCGCCTTCTCCAACCCGGTCTTCCGGCAATCCGCAACATGGCCCGTTCAGCCGGCCATCGGGATTCGGTTCAAATGACGGCCGCCCCCGAAATACCGGGTCGGATGCTGCAATCCGGGCCTTCCCGCTGCGGTCGGAAGCGCCCGGTTTTTTCGGACAACCGGCAATCCGGACGCCGCTCAGATTTCCGCCCCGAAGCCGAAATAGGCGTTGGCATTGCGGAAGCAGATGTCCTGCACGATTCCGCCGATCCAGGCTTCGTCGTCCGGCAGTTCGCCGCGTTCCACCCATTCGCCGAGCAGGTTGCACAGGATGCGCCGGAAGTATTCGTGCCGCGCATAGGACAGGAAGCTGCGGGAATCCGTCAGCATGCCGACGAACCGGCCGAGAAGGCCGATCTCCGCCAGCGCCTTCATCTGGTCGATCATGCCCTCTTTCGTGTCATTGAACCACCAGGCGGAGCCGAGCTGCATCTTGCCGGGAACGCCGCCGCCCTGGAAGCTGCCCGTGATGGTGGCCAGGAGGCGGTTTTGCGCCGGATTGAGGGAATACAGGATCGTCTTCGGCAGCGCCTCTTCCTTCTCCATCGCGTCCAGCAGGCGCGTCAGGGCGAAAGCGAGCGGCGCGTCGTTCATCGAATCGTACCCGGTGTCCGGCCCGAGCCGTTCCAGCATGCGCGTGTTGTTGTTCCGGTGGGCGTTGATGTGGTACTGCATCACCCATCCGCGCTTCGCGTATTGCTTGCCGAGGAACACGAGCAGGCGGGTTTTGTATTTCTGCGCTTCCTCCCGGGTGACCGCCTGTCCGTCCGTCGCCTTTTTGAAAATGTCCGCCACTTCCTGCGCGCCCGCATCCGCATACGGCACCTCATCCAGCGCATGGTCGGACACGACGCATCCCGCCCCGGCGAAAAACTCGATCCGTTTCTCCAGCGCTTCCAGCAGATCGTCGAAACAGGCGATCGCCATGCCCGCGGCTTCGCCGAGACGGCGGATGTAGGCCGGAAAATCTTCCTTCTCGATGTTCAGCGCCTTGTCCGGCCGGAAAGACGGCAGCACCTTCACCGGAAAATCCCGTTCGTTCTTCAGGGCCGCGTGGTGTTCCAGCGAATCCGCCGGATCGTCCGTCGTGCAGATGACCCGCACGTTGGATCGGGTGATGAAATCCCGCGCGGCAAATCCCGGTCCGGCGAGCAGCGCGTTCGCCTTCTCCCAGATGGCCTTCGCGTTTTGCTCGTTGATGATCTCATAAATGCCGAAATACCGGCGCAGTTCCAGGTGGGACCAGTGGTAGAGCGGGTTTCCGACGGCCAGGGGCAGCGTGCGCGCGTAGGCCCGGAACTTCTCTTCATCGGGCGCGTCACCGGTGATGAACCGTTCGTCCACCCCGGCCGCGCGCATGGCCCGCCATTTGTAGTGGTCGCCCGACAGCCAGACGTCGGCCAGATTGCGGAACCGGCGGTTCCCGGCGATTTCCCGCGGGCTCAGGTGGCAATGGTAATCGATGATCGGCATCGGGGCGGCGTATTCGTGATACAGTTTCACCGCCGTCGGATTGTTCAGCAAAAAGTTGTCGTCCATAAACGCCATGGCTCGAGGTTCATCCTTTCGCGACTTGGTTCCGACCACCAGTATACCACGCCCGCGGCCCGATGGATTGCATCCGCGCCGTTCCGGCACGCTCCGTTCACCGTTCCATCCGGCTCCCGGCCGTTCTAACGGCCCGCCCCGGTCAAAAAATGCCGTCCAACCCCCGTCCCGGCTCCGTCACGCTCCCGGCCGGGCCTTCCGGCGGCCCGTCACGGATGGTCCGGCCGGGGCAGCACCAGTTTGTAGCCGACGCCGCGGATCGCATCGATTTTCAGCGATTTCCGGCCGAGTTCCAGTTTTTTGCGCAGCGAGCTGACGTGCACGTCCACCGTCCGCTGCCCGCCAATGTAGTCGAACCCCCACACCGCGTTCATCAGATCGTCCCGGGTGACGACGATGCCCGGTCGCTGGATGAGGTAAAGCAGCACCTCGAACTCCTTCGGCCGGAGCGCGATCGGTTCGCCCTGCGCCCACACTTCGTATTTTTTGGGGTAAATGGTCAGTTCACCGATTTCGATTTTGGATTCGTCCCGGGATGAACCGTCTTCCGACGCTCCCCGTCCGCCGGCCCGCCGCAGCACCGCCGACACGCGCGCCAGCAGCTCGTCCACGCCGAAAGGCTTGGTCATGTAATCGTCCGCTCCCAGCCTCAACCCGCGCACGATTTCGTCCTCCGCGCTGCGCGCCGTCAAAATGATGACCGGGGTCTTAACGTCCTGCTCCCGCAGGCGGGCGAGCACTTCGAACCCGTTCAGCCCGGGCAGCATGATGTCCAGAATGATCAGGTCGAACCCCATCGTGACGGCCAGGCGCAAGCCGTCGCTGCCGTTTTCGGCCACGGTCGCTTCATACCCTTCCCGGGTCAGATTGTAGGACAGGAGCCTGGCCAGCGTCGGTTCGTCTTCGATGACGAGAATGGTCGGTTTCAACGTTCATCCCCCCCTTTTTTTGACTGTAGCACAGATTTGTAAACGGAATGTCAACAATGTAAAGACGGCGTCAACGCCGGGCCGGGCAGGAGAAGCGGGCCGGGCGGAATAAGCCGCCGCAGACGACGGTTCGTCCATTCCTTGTCGCAGCAGGATGCCGGTTCATGGTTCGGCCCAGGGCTGGAGAACCGGCAATTCCACGGTGAACACGGACCCGGCGCCCGGCTCGCTTTCCACCGTGATCGAGCCGTGATGCAGCTCGACCAGGTGCTTGACGATGGACAGGCCGAGACCGGTGCCGCCGGAACTGCGGCTGCGGGCTTTGTCCACCCGGTAAAACCGCTCGAAAATGCGCGGCAAATCTTTGCGGGGAATGCCGATGCCCGTATCGATCACCTCGATCCGCACCCGCTCTTCGTCCGGCGCCTGCCCGGCATCCGCCGGCGAAACGGCGCAGGCCTTCACCGTCACCGAACCGCCCTCCGGCGTGTAGGCGATCGCATTGCTCAGCAGATTGAGCAGAATTTGCCCGAGCTTGTCTTCATCCGCTTCGATGTGCAGCCCTTCTTCCACTTCCCAGGCGAGGCGGATGCGTTTTTCGTCCGCCGCCGGCTGCACCGTGCCCATCGTTTTGGCGATGAAGGGGCCGAGGTCCACCGGCGCGAACCGGATCGACACCTGTTTGGACTCGATGTTGGACAAGTCGAGGATGTCCTCGATCAGCCGGCCGAGGCGCCGGCTTTCGTCGGCGATGATCTTGAGGAACGATTCCGCCGTCTCCGGATCGTGCAGGGCGCCGGCCATCAGCGTTTCGGCATAGCCGCGGATGGCCGCCACCGGCGTGCGCAGCTCGTGGGACACGTTGGCGACGAACTGGCTGCGCACCCGCTCGAGGCGGCGGATGTCGGTGATGTCGTGCAACACGATGACGATGCCGTCATGCACGTCCCCGGCGCCGATGGGCACCAGGTTCGCCTCGATGATGCGTTCGTCGACGCGGTCGTCCGGATGCCGGAAAATCAGCTCTTCCCGGACATGCTCGCGGTGGGCGAGACAGCTCCGGATCAGTCCGGCGAGTTCATCCGGCCCGCGGATGTCTTCGAAGGGCCGGCCGATGATGCCGCCGGCGGGCAAACCGAGCCATTGCACCGCCTTGCGGTTGGCCAGCCGGACGACGCCGGACGGGTCCACCAGCATGACGCCGCTGATCATTTCGTCCAGCACGCTGGACAGCCGCTTCTCGCTTTCCCGCGCCTCCTCCATCCGTTCCCGCAGGCTGTCCGCCATGGCGTTGATCGCCCGGGCGAGCTGGGCGAATTCATCCCGCCCGTCTTCCGACACCCGGACGTCATAGTCTTGCCGCGAAATGGAGCGGGCGACGCGCACGATCCGCTCGAGCGGGCGGGACAGCCCCTTGGCGATCCGGCAGCTGGCCAGCCCGGCGACGGCCATGAACAGCAGCAGCCAGGCCGTCAGCACGTGCAGCAGGCGGGTTTTCGTCCGCTCCAGCATGTCCATGCCGACGGCCATGCGCACGTACCCGGCGGGTTCTTCCCCTTCCGCGCGCGCATAGGGCATGGCGGCATACATCAATTCGGATCCGAGCGATTCGCTTTTGCGCCGGGAAAAACCGATCCCCCCGGACTTCGCCTGCACGATTTCTTCCCGCTCCCCGTGATTTTCCAGACCGGCCGGATCCGCGCGGGAGTCCGCCAGCACGGTGCCGTCCGCGTCGAGGATCGTGATCCGGGCGTCCAGCAGACGGTCCGTTTCGGCGGCAAACCGCGCCAGACGCTCCCGCCGGCCGCCGGCGCCGGGTTCGTCCAGGGCCGCCAGTTCGCGGGCCGCAAGGGCCAGTTCCCGCTCCATCGATGCTTTGGCCAGTTCCACGTGGGAGCTCACCACGATGCCGTAAATGAAAAAGCCCGAAATCAGGACGGACAACCCGGTCAGCAGCATGAACACGAGCGCCAGCCGCGTGCTGAATCGTTCCATCGCCGTCTCCCTTCGAAATTCGCCATAATATGGAAGCCGAGGCGCGCGTTTTTCGCCTCGGCCGTTCACCAGCACCGCCCGCCTGCGATGATGGCGGGATCATTTGAACACCGGTTCGCGGAATTGTTCGAGTTTCTGGAAGGAGTCCTTCTCCACGTCGGCGTGCAGGCTGTTGCCGTGGGCGTCCATCGTCACGATGGCGGCGAATCCTTCCACCTCGAGATGCCACATCGCTTCCGGAATGCCGAACTCCATGAAGTGGACGCCCTGCACTTTCTTGACCGTCTCGGCATAGTATTGCGCCGCGCCGCCGATCGCGTTCAGATAGACGGCGCCGTGCTCCTTCAGGGCGGCCAGCGTCTTCGGCCCCATGCCGCCTTTGCCGACGACCGCGCGGATGCCGAACTTGCGGATGATGTCCGCCTGGTACGGCTCCTCCCGGATGCTGGTCGTCGGCCCCGCCGCCTTCACCCGCCATTCCCCGTTTTCGTCCTTCACCATGACCGGGCCGCAATGGTAGATGATTTCGCCCGCAAGGTCCACCGGCGAATCGTGCTGGACGAGGTGCTTGTGCAGCGCGTCGCGCCCGGTATGCATGCGGCCGTTGATGATCACCACGTCGCCGACCCGCAGCTGGCGGATTTCTTCCTCGCTGACCGGCGGCGTCAGCACGAACCGGCGCACGGCGCCTTCCCCCGCGGCGCCCGCCGCGGCGGCGCCGGACGCCGCGCCGTCGCCGAACACGGCCTCAAGCGCATCGCCGCCGGCCGCCGGTCCGTCGGTCATCGGCACATGGCTGCCGGTCTCGTACAGCCATTCCGCGATTTCGCCCGTCTTGCCGTCCAGCCGCACGCCCTGGCGCCGGAACGCCCAGCAGTTGTAGGCGACGGACACGAAGAAGCTGGCGGGCAGCCGGTTCATGACGCCGATTTTGCAGCCGAGCAGCGTCACTTCGCCGCCGAAGCCCATCGTGCCGATGCCGAGTTTGTTGGCGTTCTCCATGATGTACGCTTCCAATCGGCGGAGCGGCTCGATCGGATTGACGTCATCGAGATGGCGCAAAAGCTGCTGTTTCGCCAATTCGTAGCCGGTCGTGCGGTCGCCGCCGATGCCGACGCCGATGAAGCCGGCGCTGCAGCCGTGCCCCTGCGCCTGGTACACCGCATGCAGGATGCACTTGCGGATGCCGTCCAGGTCGCGGCCGGCCCGCCCCAGCCCTTCCAGTTCCGTCGGCAGGCTGTATTGGATGTTCTTGTTTTCGCAGCCGCCGCCTTTCAGAAGCAGCCGCACTTCGATGTCGTCCCGCTCCCATTGCTCGAAATGGATGACCGGCGTGCCCGGCCCGAGGTTGTCGCCGGAGTTCGCCCCCGTCAGCGAATCGACCGAGTTGGTGCGCAGGATCCCGTTTTTCGTGGCCTCGGCGACGGCGGCGCGGATGGCCTTTTTCATTTCGATCTGGTTGGCGCCCACCGGCACTTGCAGGAAGAAGGTCGGCATGCCGGTGTCCTGGCAGATCGGCGACACGTTGCATTCCGCCATATCGACATTCCGGGCGATCGTCGCCAGCGACAGGGCCGCCCGGGTGCCGGCGTCCTCCATCGCCCGCGCTTCCTTGAGGCGCTTGCGCACGTCGGCCGGAAGGTTGGTGCTCGTCTCCACGATCAGCTTGTAGATGCTTTCCCGAAACTTTTCCATGCGATCCGATTCCTCCGAGTCCCGTTTGTCCGTTCCCTGTTTTGCAGCCCGTTTTCATTTTGCAATGCTTTTTCTTACAGTGTAGCACAAGTTTTGCGCCAAAAGAACGGGAAAGCGGAAAAAGAGAACGCTTGTGCGCCTTCCGGCGGACCGCTATAATGGAAGTGCTTCGAAGCCAGGGAAACGGAAGGAGCGCCGGGGCATGAACAGCCATTTCTTTGCCTACCTGTACCGGCTGCGGTACATCAAGCGATGGAGCCTGATGCGGAACACGGTGAAGGAGAACGTCGCGGAACATTCGTTCCAGGTGGCGCTGATCACCCACGCCCTCTGTTCCATCGCCAACCGGATCTACGGCAAGGACGTGCCGACGGACCGGGCGGTGGTGCTGGCGCTGTTCCACGACTCGACGGAAGTGTTCACGGGTGACATCCCGACGCCGGTCAAACACCATTCGCCGGGCATGCTGGGCAACTTCCGGGAAATCGAGCAGCTGGCCTCGGAGCGGCTTCTCGAGATGGTGCCGGAACCGCTGAAAGACGTGTACCGGCCGCTGGTGAGCGGCAAGCACGACCTCTCGAACGAGCTGCGCCGGTACGTGAAGGCGGCCGACCTGCTGGACGCCTACCTGAAATGCGTCACCGAACTGTCCGCGGGCAACCGGGAATTCGCCGCGGCGAAAGCCCAGATACTCGAATCCATCCGCAGGCTGGGCGTGCCCGAGGCGGACTATTTTCTCGAACATTTTGCCCCGAGCTTCGAGAAGGCGCTGGACGAACTGGCCTGACCGCAAGCACGGAAGCAGCCCGGACGACGCGACGTCGTGCCGGGCTGCTCTTTTGTCCATTGTTTCGATGCATCGGATGATGCGTCAGACGGAAAACGGTTCCCCCGTCCGCGGCTTCTTCGGCCAGATGAAATAGGAAACGGTGATCATGAAGTCGATGCCCAGCACGACGGCCCACCGGGCCATCATGCCGAGCATGCCGGCGGTGCGGGACGGATCGCCGACCCACCAGACCGTGGCGCCGACGAGCGCGCCGCCGATCAGGAAGGCCAGGACGTGCCGGGCGAATCCCTTGGCGTAATGGACGGCATGTTCCCGGCCGTACCGCACGATTTTGGGCAGCGGCTCCTTCAGCACGCGCCGGCGGAACGTGTCGTCGGCCCAGCGGATCATGTTTTTCCCGAACGCCAGCGACACCCCGATGTACACCGCCGCCAGTCCGTGGGCCCACGACGCCGCGGCGCCGCGCGAAAGATCGACGGCCGTCAGCACGAGCAGCAGAAAGTCGATGACGGGCGTCATGACGAACAGCACCATGCCAAGCCGCCGGCGCCTCCACACGTAGCGCGCCGCCAGGGCGAGGACGATCACCACCCAGAAGGCCACTTCGCAGGCCACGATGGCCCAGGCCACAAAGCTCACCTTGCAGGCACCCCTTTTTTTGGCAAGACGCTTTTTTTGCAAGACGCCATTTTTTGCAATACAATCGTATTGAAACGAAGTTCATTATAACACCGGTTTTTTTGCAATACAAGTGTATTTGAAAAAAGAGGTGCTCCCGCCCATGCCCAAAATCGTCGATCACGACCGGCAAAAGCGGCAAATCGCGGAAGCGGCCTGCGCCATCATCGCCTCGGAAGGCATGGCGCAGGCCACCGTCCGGAACATCGCCGCAAAAGCCGGCATGTCCCCCGGCGCGGTCCGCCACTATTTTCCCACCCAGGCCGAATTGTTCGCGCATGCCATGAACCTGGTGAAAGAGCGGGTCCGCGCGCGGCTGGCGAAAATCAGGGAAAGCGGCCTGGCGCCGCGGGAACTCGTCCTCCGCCTGCTGGGCGAACTGATCCCCCTCGACCCGGATACGTCCCTCGAAATGGAAGTGTGGTTTGCCTACATTTATCACGGAAAATATGCCGACGGTTTTCCGGACGGACCGCAGGACGATCTGCGGCGGGGCATGGAAAACCTGCTCAGGGATTTGGACAGATCCGGGCTGCTGCGGCCCGGCCTCGATCCGGAGGTGGAAACGGAGACGCTGTACGCCCTCGTGGACGGCCTGGCCCTGCATGCGATGCTGGATCCGGGCCGGCTCGGCCGCGAGCGGGTGATCCGCGTGCTCAACCGGTATCTGGACACGATTTTGCGGCCCGGCATCTGAGCGGGAAACCGGCGTTCCGCAAAAAAACGCCCGCGGATGTCCGCCGGCCCCGCACGGCCGGCGGATACCCGCGGGCGCCGGTCCTTTTTGTCGGCCCGTTTCCAAATGCCCGCACGCTTCAGTTGGCCCGAATCGTTTTGATCATGGCGTTGAATCCCGATTCCGCCCCTTCCGACGCTTCCCCGCCGACCGGCAGAAACATGGTGAACCGGAACACGAGGCCGTCGATGCTCATGATGATGATCTTTTTCACCATTTCGTCATCGGCGGATTGCAAATACGCGTGGGCATCGCGCAGGTCGGGATCATGGATGGCGTCGTCCTTCCATTCTTCGAAGGAGCCGCCGTCCGCCGCAAGTTCCGCTTCGGCCGTTTCCCGAAGCCGGGTAACGTCCGTGTCCCCCGGATACGCCTGAATCCGCATCGCATAGTCGGGATACGCCTCCATGTACACCAGGTCGGCGCCGGGTTCTTCCGCCGTGAAGACGAAGGGCGGAATGACATACAGATGGTAGCCGTTGTCCGTCACGGCCAGCGTGCCCGTCCTCGTCTCCTTCACGCCTTCCACTTCAACTTCGACTTCCATCGTCGGAACCGGCGGTTCATCCGTGGCCGGCTGTGCGGCGATGGTGTCGCTGTCGCCGCCCGTTTCCCCTTCCGCTCCGTCTCCGCTGCCGGGCAAAGCGGGCCCGCCGCCGTTGCCGTCGCGTTTTCCGGTTTCGTCCGGCAAACCGCCGTCCGCCGGCTGCTCCGCCGCACCGCCGTCAGGCGAGCCGTTTGCGCCGCTTTCGCCGCTTCCCGTGCCGCATGCGGACACGAGCAGGGCGGAAGCCAATAGCAGCGCCAGCACGGCCTTCTGCTTTCCCGTTTTTCTCATGGATGATCACCTCGCGCTCATAGACGGAGGACGGGCGGGAAAGGTTGCGCCTTTGCGGGTTTTTCTCCCGGAAACGGCCGGCCATTATTTGAAAAAGTATTCGTGCACCGTCATCACGTACACCATCAGCAGCAGCGCAACGAACAGCGCCCAGCTGAGGCCGCGGACGGCGGCCAGCGCCGCCGTTGCGTCGCCGCCGGATTTGAGCGTCGCGACCGCCTTTTTCAGTTTGCCGCCCATGATGCCGGACAGCGCGCCGATGGCCACGAGCAGCACAAACACCGCCGCCATCCAGAACGCGGTGTAGTCGCCGCCCATCATGTAGCCGCCCGTCAGCAGCTGGACGAGCAACAGCGCCTGCATGATGCGCCCGACGAAATGGACGTTGCCGGCAAAATCCGTCAGCGACTGGCCGGTCAGCGCGCGCGTGCGCAGGAGCAGAAAAGGCAGAACGAAATAGTACCCCAGCGCGACCGCGCCGAGCACGTGCACCACGTACATCCACTGGTAAACGTCAAACATGCGATTCCCTCCTGGCGTCGTTCTTCACGTTCCGCATCCAGTATACAAAATGGCGGAAAAAAAGAAAAACGGCCCGTCCCGGACCGGACGGGCCGCGTTGTGCCTCCGTCGTTCACGCCGGCCCGAGCGCCGCCTGCGACACCCGCCGGACGGATGCCGCCGAGCGGTCGAGGGCCGCTTTCTCCCCGGCGGTCAGTTCGAGCTCGATGATCCGCTCGATGCCGCCGGCGCCGAGCACGACCGGCACGCCCATGAACAGGCCGTCGTAGCCGTATTCGCCCTCGAGCAGGGCGATCGCCGGCAAAATCCGCTTTTTGTCCTTCAGGATGGCTTCCGCCATCTGCACGAGGGAAGCGGCCGGCGCATGATAGGCGCTGCCGTTTCCGAGCAGCCGGACGATTTCCCCGCCGCCCGTGCGGGTGCGCCGCACGATGGCCTCGATCCGTTCCGGTGCCAGAAGCTGCGTGACGGGGACGCCGCCCGCCGTGGCATACCGGACGAGGGGCACCATGTCGTCGCCGTGCCCGCCCAGCACCACGCTGCGCACGTCTTCCACCGACACGTTCAATTCCATGGCCAGGAACGTGTTGAACCGGGCGGCATCGAGCACGCCGGACTGGCCGATGACCCGGTTTTTCGGAAATCCGAGGGTTTGATAGGCCACCAGCGTCATCGCGTCCACCGGATTGCTCAGGACGAGCACGCAGGCATCCGGGCACGCCTGCCGGATCTGTTCGCAGACGGACCGCACGATGCGCGCGTTCGTGTGCACCAGGTCGTCCCGGCTCATGCCGGGCTTGCGGGCCACCCCCGCGGTGATGATGACCAGATCCGATCCGACGGCCGCCCCGTATCCGGACGTGCCGGTGATCCGGCTGTCAAACCCGAGCACGGGCCCCGCTTCCAGCATGTCCAGCGCCTTGCCCGCCGTCGGATGTTCCAGCTCGGGCACGTCGATCAGCACGACGTCGCCGAGCTCCTTCTGGGCCAGCAAAAAAGCCGTCGCGGCGCCGGTCATGCCGGCGCCGGCGACGGTGATTTTCCGTCTTCCCGAACCCATGCGACCGTCCCCCCAACCTTTCATACGGTATAACCATATGCCCGGCCGGGGCGGTCCATGACAGTCCGTCAACCAGGTTGGCCAAATGTTCGTGCCCGCTTACATGTGCTTGATGATTTCGTCCGCGAACTCGGAGCACTTCACCTGCTTGGCGCCTTCCATCAGGCGCGCAAAGTCGTAGGTGACGGTCTTGTTGCGGATGGCCGTTTCCATGCCCTTGTAGATCAGGTCGGCCGCCTCCTGCCAGCCCATGTGCTCCAGCATCATGACGCCGGACAGGATGACGGAACCCGGGTTGACGACGTCCAGGTCCGCGTACTTCGGGGCCGTGCCGTGGGTCGCCTCGAAGATGGCGTGGCCCGTCACGTAGTTGATGTTGGCGCCCGGCGCGATGCCGATGCCGCCCACCTGCGCCGCCAGCGCGTCGGACAGGTAGTCGCCGTTGAGGTTCAGCGTGGCGATCACGTCAAATTCCGCCGGACGGGTCAGCACCTGCTGCAGCATGATGTCGGCAATCGTGTCCTTGATGATGATCTTGCCGGCTTCCTCCGCTTCTTTCTGCGCCCGGTTGGCCGCCTCCACGCCTTCGGCTTCCTTGATCCGGTCATACTGGCCCCAGGTGAACGTCTTGTCGGCGTATTCCTGTTCGGCCAGCTCGTAGCCCCAGTTTTTGAACGCGCCTTCGGTGAATTTCATGATGTTGCCTTTGTGCACCAGGGTGACGGATTTGCGCTTGTGCCGGATGGCGTACTCGATGGCCGCGCGGATGAGCCGTTTCGACCCTTCCTCGGAGACGGGCTTGATGCCGATGCCGCTCGTTTCCGGGAAGCGGATCTTCTTCACGCCCATTTCTTCCTGGAGGAACTTGATCACCTTTTGGACTTCTTCCGAACCGGCCGGCCATTCGATGCCCGCATAGATGTCTTCCGTGTTTTCCCGGAAAATGACCATGTTCACAAGATCGGGCCGCTTGACCGGGGACGGCACGCCGTCAAAGTAGCGGACCGGACGCAGGCAGACGTACAGGTCCAGCTCCTGCCGGAGCGCCACGTTCAGGGAGCGGATGCCGCCGCCGACCGGCGTCGTCAGCGGACCCTTGATGGCGACGATGTATTCGCGGACGGCCGTCAGCGTGTCGTTCGGCAGCCAGTTGTTGAATTTGTTGAACGCCTTCTCGCCGGCGTACACTTCGAACCACTCGATTTTTCTGCCGCCCTTGTACGCTTTTTCCACGGCGGCGTCCAGCACGCGCTTCGAGGCGCGCCAGATGTCGCGGCCCGTGCCGTCACCCTCGATGAACGGGATGATCGGATGATCCGGCACCACCAGCTTGCCGTTGTCGATCGTGATTTTCTCGCCGCTGGCCGGCGGCGTCAGTTGTTCAAAGTTGGCCATGGTCGTTTCCCTCCGTTTGGACTGTTCGTTCGTCGGTTGGTCGGGTTGTCCGTTTGTCTTTTTGTCCGTTTTGTCTGTTGGGCGGATTTGGGATGTTTCCCTGTTGCAAAAAGGATTCGGATCATGCCCGTTCGGCGATCGGCACGAATTTCTGGTCGGTGGGCCCGACGTATTCCGCCCGCGGGCGAATCAGCCGGTTGTCCGCGTACTGTTCGATGATGTGCGCCGTCCAGCCGGACACGCGGCTCACCGCGAAAATCGGGGTGAACAGGTAGCGGGGGATGCCGAGGGACGTGTACACCGATGCGGAATAGAAGTCGACGTTCGGCTTCAGCCCTTTCAGCCGGTTCATCAGTTCTTCCACTTTCACCGAAATGTTGTACCAGGTCATGTTGCCGGTCATTTTGCCCAGCTCGAGGGACATTTTCTGCAGGTGCTTGGCCCGCGGATCGCCGTTTTTGTACACCCGGTGGCCGAAGCCCATGATGCGCTCGCGGGCTTCCAGCTTGGCCCGGATGTAGGGCTCCGCGTTGTCTTCCGAGCCGATTTCCTCCAGCATGGCCATGACGCCCTCATTGGCGCCGCCGTGCAGCGGTCCTTTCAGCGCGCCGATGGCGCTCGTCACGCCGGAATAAATGTCCGACAGCGTGGCGACGGTAACGCGGGAGGCGAAGGTGGACGCGTTCAGTTCATGGTCGGCATGCAGGACGAGCGCTTTGTCCAGCGCCGTCTCGGCGACCTGTTCCGGGCGGCTGCCGCTCAGCATGTACAGGAAATTGTGGGCCAGCGAGACGTCCCGCAGCGGCGCGACCGGCTCTTTCCCTTCCCGGATCCTGCCGTAGGCCGCCACGATGGTCGGCAATTTCGCCTGCAGCTTGATCGCCTTGCGCAAGTTGGCGGCTTCGCTCATGTCGTCCGCATCCGGATCATGCAGGGCCAGCGCGGACACCGCCGTGCGCAGGACGGCCATCGGGTGGGCGTCCGGTGGCGCCGAACGCAGGATCTGGATCACCGGTTCCGGCACGGGCGCATGCTCCGACAGCTGCGCTTTCAGCTTCGCCAGTTCGCCGGCGTTGGGCAGCTTGCCGTACCAGAGCAGATGGATCACTTCTTCGAAGGAAGCGTTCTCAGCCAGGACGTCGATGTTGTACCCGCGGTAGGTCAACACGCCGTCAATGATCGAGCTGATCGAGGAAGCGGCCGCAACGATTCCTTCAAGCCCTTTGGTCACTGACATGTTTCGACTCTCCTTCTTGTTTGTATGGAAATCGTCCTGGGGTTGGGTGAGAAGGACGCCTGGTCCCGCACGAATCAAGAACCGTTCTTAAAAGAAAATAGATCAGGCCACCCTTACCATAATAAAGGATTTTCACCGAGAAGTGAACAAGAACGGCAGATGTTTTTCGGTGACAATTCGCCGGCCGCAAATATGTTACAATAGAGGAAAAAATGATCTCTGGAGAGACGCCATGAACCATGATTTTCCGTACCGGATTCTTCGCGCCGCCTGGGTCGCGGCGGTCGTCGCGCTGGCGGGCCTGGCGGTCTACTTTGGACTGCCGCTTCTCTATCCGTTTTTGATCGGGTTTTTGCTGGCTCTCATCCTGCGCCCGATCGTCGATCTGTTCCACCGCCGGCTGAAAATGCCCCGCTGGCTGGCCGTCACCCTCTCCATCGTGCTGATCGTCGGCGTGCTCGGCGGCCTGCTCACCCTGATCGTCATCCGGATCATCGCGGAAACGAACCGGCTCGTGCAATTCATCAATCTCAACTATGAAAAATGGTTTGCCAACTTCAATGCGTTTTTCCGGTCGGACGCGCTGAACCGGTTTTTGGAAAGGATCAACAGCCTGTATGCCGACACCGGCATGCAGGAAACCGTGGACCGCAGCATGACGTCCATCGGCGAAAGCATCGCCAGGTTCATCTCCGGCGTCCTGGAAAGCCTCGGGCAGGGCCTGCTGGCGATCGTGAGCGCCCTGCCGAACGTGACCATCGGCCTCCTGGTGGCGTTGCTCGCGGCCTTTTTCATCAGCAAGGATTGGGACAAGATCGCGGCGTGGCTGGCGGACAAAATGCCCGCCAGAATCGTCAGGACGGTCCATGCGGTCTGGGCCGACCTGCACCGCGCGCTGTTCGGGTTCGTGCGGGCGCAGCTCATTCTCATCTCGATCACGACGATGCTGGTCATCATCGGGCTGTTCCTGCTCAGGGTGCCCTATGCCCTGACCGTCGGCCTTCTGATCGGCCTTGTGGACCTGCTGCCGTATCTCGGGACGAGCATCGTGTTCATTCCGTGGATCATCTACGTGTTCATCGAAGGCAACTTCAAGCTCGGCATCGGGCTGGCCATCGTATACGCCATCGTCATGATCGCCCGGCACCTGTCGGAACCGAAAGTGTATTCCAGCAGCCTCGGGCTGTATCCCCTCGTCACGCTGATCAGCCTGTTCATCGGCCTGAAACTGTTCGGCTTCATCGGCCTCCTGATCGGGCCGACGCTGGTCATCATCGGCCTGTCCGTTCATCGCGCCGGGGTGCTGCGGGACATCCGCAACTACGTCAGGTACGGTTCGATCGACGGCGATGCGGCCGCCGGGAAGGACGGCTGACGGACGAGGCGGATCGGCCGGTCGGGCACCGCCGGGCCGCCGGAAGCCCGCCGGCCGTCCCGCCGTTCAGCCGGACGCTGCCGGCACCCGGCTGCTGAGCAGCCTGTACAGGTCGGGTTTCGCCCTGTCCAGCCTGACCGGTTTGAAGTCCGGGTCCACCCAGGCGTGCCGGCTTTCGCCGCTGGCCAGCACGCGTCCGTCGGGCACCCGCCTCACCGTGTAAGAGAACCCGATTCTGACGGGCGTGCAGGCCGTGAGCCGGACCTCGACGTCCACTTCATCCTCGTATTTGGCCGGGGAGCCGTACTGGGCCGCGATTTCCAGCACCGGCAGCCGCAGCCCTTCCTCTTCCAGCCGGCGGTACGAATAACCCAGCGAACGGATCCAGGCCGTGCGCGCCTCTTCAAACCAGGTCACATAGTTGGCGTGATGCACGACCCCCATCTGATCCGTCTCCTGGTAGCGGACCCTGAGCCGGTGGACGAAGGGGCGACCGTCGCCGGCGCCGGAAGTGTCCCCGTGGTCTCCGGCTTCGCGGCGCCCGACTTCATGATGGCCGCCCCCGGTGTCCGCGCTTCCGGGAAACGCTTCCCGCCGCCGATTTTCCGGCATCTCGCCCATCCCCCCGTTTCCGTGTTGTCCTCCCTCCATTTTGCATCATGGACACCGCTTTGTCCAAAAGATCCGATTCATGCGCCGGGCAATCTGCCGCTTTCCGGCCCCCCCGCTTCTTCGGGAGCCGATCCGGCGCGGCGGCCGGCAATTTGCAACGGCGAAAAAAAAACTCCGGCATGCTGCGGGGAACGGCTCCCCTGCCATGCCGGAGCGATGGTCCTGTACGGCGTTCGAAAGGGACTGGATTCATCCAACGGGACGGCATCCAACGGACACCGGCTCCCGGTTGCCGGCCGCTCAAATATACTTCAGCCTGCCGGAGTAAATGACGCCGAGTTCGGCGTTGACCGACACATCGTGGTAGCCTTTCAGGAGATCGACCGCGTTTTCCACCCCGACGACGACCGGGATGCCGAGCTCGAGGCCGACGATGGCCGCGTGGGACGTGATGCCGCCCGTCTCGGTGATGAGGGCGGACGCCTGGCGGATCGCCGGCATGTAGGACTTGTCCGTGGCCGGCGCGACGAGCACGCCGCCGGGAATCATTTTCTCCTGCGCTTCTTCCGGCGTGCGGACCGACACGACGCGCCCGCCCGCCTTCAGGTTGCCGATGCCCTGTCCCCGTGCGACGATTTCGCCGACGTGCTGGATTTTGATCAGGTTCGTCGTGCCGGAGCGGCCGACCGGCACGCCGGCCGTGATCACGACAAGGTCGCCGAGGTGCACAAGGCCTTCGGAAACGGCCGCGTTCACTGCCATTTCGAACATGTCGTCGGTGCTGCTGACCATCTCGCCCTTCACCGGTACGACGCCCCAGATGAGGGCCAGACGGCGCATGACCTGCTCGTTCGGCGTCACGGCGATGATCGGCGCCTTCGGCCGGTATTTGGACACCATGCGCGCCGTAAACCCGCTTTCCGTCGCCGTCAGGATGGCCTGGGCGTCCAGATCGAGGGCGGAGCTCGCCACCGCCTGGCTGATCGCCTCGGTAATGCTCTTTTGCTGCGCCTGGCTCTGCTTCAGGAGAATCTCCCGGTGTTCGATGGCCGTTTCGGCGCTTTCGGCGATGCGCGCCATCGTTTCGACGGACTCGACCGGATATTTGCCGGCCGCCGTTTCGCCGGACAGCATGATGGCATCGGTGCCGTCCAGGATGGCGTTGGCCACGTCGCTCGCTTCCGCCCGCGTCGGCCGCGGATTGCGCTGCATCGAATCCAGCATCTGGGTGGCGGTAATGACGGGCTTGCCGGCCAGGTTGCATTTTTTGATCATCAGTTTCTGCACGAGAGGCACCTTTTCCGCCGGGATTTCCACCCCGAGGTCGCCCCGCGCGACCATCAGGCCGTCGGCCACCTGCAAAATTTCATCCAGGTTGTCGACGCCTTCCTGGTTTTCGATTTTCGCGATGATCTGGATATGGGTGGCGCCGTGTTCCTCCAGGAGCTGGCGGATTTCCATCACGTCCTGGGCTTTGCGGACGAAGGAAGCGGCGATGAAATCGACGCCCTGCTCGATGCCGAACAGGATGTCGGCGCGGTCCTTCTCCGTGATGCCGGGCAGGGAAATTTTCACGCCCGGCGCGTTGACGCTCTTCTTGCTCTTCAGCGTGCCGCCGTTGTTGATCCGGCAAACGATCTCGCTGCCGCGGACCTCCTCCACCGTCAGCCCGATCAGGCCGTCGTCGATGAGCAGCGTGGAGCCGGGCGCCACGTCGCTCGGCAGATTTTTGTAGGAGATCGAAATGCGCTCCTTGCCGCCGAGAACGTCTTCCGTCGTCAACACGATGGTGTCGCCCTGCACCAGTTCGATGGGCTCCTCCTTCAGCTTGCCCACCCGGATTTCGGGTCCTTTCGTATCGAGCAGAATGGCCACGTTCCGGCCGAGCTCCCGCGCGGCTTGGCGGATGTTGCGGATGCGGGAGCCGTGTTCCTCATAGTCGCCGTGCGAAAAGTTCAGCCTGGCCACGTTCATGCCGGCCAGAATCAGTTTTCGGAGCACTTCGGGCGACTCGCTGGCGGGACCGATCGTACAGACAATTTTCGTTTTGCGCATGCGTGGGGATCCTCCTGCTTTTTTGAAGAAGCTGCATCCATCCTCAATTTTGAACAACCATAGACATCATAAAAACACGCGGCCCGGCAAAATATGAAATTTGTCACCCTTCGATGTCCAGGAAACCGAATTCGCCGATTTGCCGGAACTTGTCGAACCGCTGCTTTCGCAATTGGTCGCCGGAAAGGGCCATCAGTTCGCGCAAATGCCGCAGCACGGCCTCCTTCACCCGTTCCGCCTGCCAGGCCGGGTCCTTGTGGGCGCCGCCTTTCGGCTCCGGGATGATTTCCTCCACCACGCCGAGTTCCAGCATGTCTTTCGCCGTGATGCGCATCGTCTCCGCCGCCCTGTCCGCGAGGGAAGCGTCCTTCCACAGGATGGACGCCGCGCCGTTGGGCGATATGACGGAATAGATGGCGTTCTCCAGCATCAGCACGCGGTTGCCGACGCCGAGGGCGAGCGCCCCGCCGCTTCCGCCTTCGCCGATGACGACGCACACGATGGGCACGCGAAAAGAAGCCATCTCCAGCAAATTGCGGGCGATCGCTTCCGACTGGCCGCGCTCTTCCGCCGCATTGCCCGGATAGGCCCCCGGCGTGTCGATGAACGTCACGATGGGCCGGCCGAATTTGTCGGCCTGCCTCATCAGGCGGAGCGCCTTGCGAAACCCTTCCGGATGGGGCATGCCGAAGTTTCGCAAGATGTTTTCCTTCGTGTCTTTCCCCTTCTGATGGCCGACCACCGTGACCGGTATGCCCTCCAGCCTGGCGATGCCGCCGACGATGGCCAGATCGTCGCCAAACAGGCGGTCGCCGTGCAGCTCGAGAAAATCGGTAAAAATGCGCTGTATGTAGTCCAGCGTGGTGGGCCTGCCGGCCAGGCGGGCGATCTGCATTTTCTGCGGCGCGGTCAGATTGCCGTAAATCTCTTCCTCCAGCCTGGCGTAGCGTTCTTCCAGCCGGGCGATTTCCTCGCTGAAATCGATGCCCCGCTCCCGGCTGAAACGGGTCAGTTCGTCGATCTTGGCCCTGAGCTCCGCGAGGGGCTGTTCAAACGGCATTTCACCGGCCATGAGCCGTCCCCCTTCCGGCCGCGTGCACGTCGAGAATCCGCGTCAGCACGGCCCTCATTTCCTTTCGGTGGACCACGCGGTCGATCTGCCCGTGTTTCAGGTTGAATTCGGCGGTCTGGAAATCGTCCGGCAGTTTCTGGCGAATCGTCTGCTCGATGACGATCCGTCCGGCAAACCCGAACGCGGCGCCCGGTTCGGCCAGCACGTAATCGCCGAGCATGGCGAAGCTGGCGGAAACCCCGCCGTATGTCGGGTCGGTGATGACGGAAATGTACAGGATGCCCTCGTCATCCAGCCGCTTGAGCACGGCGCTCGTCTTCGCCATCTGCATGAGGCTGAGGATGCCTTCCTGCATGCGGGCGCCGCCCGAAGCGGAAAACAGCACCAGCGGATAGCGCTTCTGCAGGGCTTTCTCCGCCGCATTGGCGATTTTCTCCCCGACGACGGAACCGAGCGTGCCCGAGAAAAAATCGAAGCCGATGGCGCCGAACACGACGGGATGGCCGCCGATGGTGCCTTCGCCGGTCAGCACCGCCTCGTTCTCTCCCGTTTTTTTCACGTTCGCCTCCAGCTTCTCCCGGTAACCCGGAAACGACAGGGGATCGAGGGTGATCATGCCGGCGTCGTATTCGAACAGCCTTCCCTCGTCCAGCGTGAACCGGGCCCGCTCTCTCGCCGAAAGGCGAAAATGGTAATCGCATCCCGTGCACACTTTCAAATTTTTCTCCAGTTCCTTCGTGACCAGAATGGCCCCGCATTTCGGACATTTGGTCATCAGGCCTTCGGGGATGTCGCGTTTCGCTTTGTCGGACGTGATGGTGGCGTATTTCCTTTTTTTCTGGAAAAAGTCTTTCAACAACGATCGTCTCACCGCCTTCGGGGCAAATCGGGGACAGGGGTGCTGGCCTCTCGGGATCTGATCCGGGCGTTCAGGTTCTGTTCAATATCGTGCTCAGCACTTCCTGCACATCTTCAAGTTCCCCTTCGGGAACGAGTATCTCATATTGCTGTTTGGACATCTGGATGGGTCGAATCTGAACGAGAAAACCCTCTTCCGAAAGCTCTTGGCGGATTCGCTCGGCCATTTTCGCCGTCGGAGCGATGTAGATCACTTTCCACATGGGCGTTCAACCCTCCCGAATCGATGAAAGACGGTCGGACAATGCATTTATGATAGCACAGGACCCGATTTTCCCGCAACAAGCCCGGCGCCTGCCGCCGGCCGGTCCGCCCCCCGGCCGCCGCCGGCGCCCGGCGTTTCGCGCACGCTTCCCCCCGCCGGAGCTACCGGACCCGCACGGTCCCTTCCCCGAGCAGCGCCTCGATGGCCGCAAACAGCTGCGGGGACGGCCTGACCCGGTACCGGTCGGAAAGCGCCTTGGCCTGCTTTGTCCGTTCATAATAGAGCACCGTGCCGACCGGTCCGGGATTGGAGCGAAGGAGCGTCTGCAGCCGGGCGAGCAGTTCCTCCCGTTCGTGATCCGCGTCGATTTTGACAAACACGTGCTGTTCGGCCCGCCGCCGGCTTTCCCGGGCGCCGGGCGGCGTCGCCGCAACGGCGGCCTCCCGCGGGGCGGGCTCCCGTGAAACGGGCTTCCGACGGTCGGACAAGGCGGCCTGCGCGGACGGGCGGCCGCTTTCGCGCAGGCCCGCGCCCGGGAAAGCCGGCACGCGGCCGGCGGTTCTCCGCGCGGCCTGCATCCGCCGGAGCGACTCCCGTTCGCCGCGGATCCGCTCCTCCAGGTCCGGTTCGTTCAGATCATGCACGGCGTCGGCCAAAATGCTGAAATCTTCGTCCTTCAGCTGCAATTTTCCGCGGATGAGCAGCAGACGGCCCTTCTGCACCAGATGGCCGTATTTCCGCCAGACGTCGGGAAACAGCACCACCTCCGTGCGGTGGATGCGGTCCTCGAATTCGGCGAAGGCCATCGGACGGCCGTTCTTCGTGGTCAGACCGCGCACGGACACGACCATCCCGGCCGCGAACACGACGGACTCGTCCGGATACTCCGCCAGAAGATGAAGCGGATCCGGCTCGATGCGGGCGAGCATCGCCTCGTATTTGTCCAGCGGATGGCCGGAGATGTACATGCCGACGAGCTCCCGCTCCATCTCCAGCTGCTCGGAAACGGGATAGGGCCGCACGTCCGGGTACTCGACTTCCCAGTTCACCTGCTCGTTGAAACCGAACAGATGCAACTGCAGGTCTTCCTTTTCCTTGCGCCATTTGAGCGCCTTCTCCACGACTTCGTCCAGCATGGCCACCAGCTGGGCCCGGTGGCCGGGCAGCGAATCCATGGCGCCGCCCTGGATCAGGGATTCGATCACCCGTTTGTTGCAGACGCGCAGATCGACCCGCCGGCAGAAGTCGGCCAGATCTTCGAACGGTCCGTCCTTCCGTTCCTGCAGAATGGCTTCGATGGCCTGGGTGCCGACGTTTTTGATCGCCGCGAGGCCGAACCGGATGCCCCTGACCGGGGACCGGCCCCCTTCCGCCGCGCCGACGGGGGTGAACGTCACGCTGCTTTCGTTGACGTCGGGCGGCAGCACGTCGATGCCCATGCGCCGGCATTCGTCCACGTATTCGGCGGTTTTCCGCTGGTTGCCCGTGACGGACGCGAGCATCGACGCCATGAATTCCACCGGGTAGTGGGCTTTCAGATAGGCGGTCTGGAACGCGAGCACCCCGTAGGCGGTGGCGTGGGCGCGCGGAAATCCGTAGTTGGCGAACCGGACGATCATGTCGTACACCTGGTTGGCCGTTTCGGCGCTGTACCCCATCTTCACGCTGCCGGCCACGAAATGGGCCCGTTCCTTGTCCAGCACTTCCCGGTTTTTCTTGGAAACGGCCCGGCGCAGCAAATCCGCCTCGCCCAGGGTGAACCCGGCCATGCGCGAGGCGATCTGCATGATCTGCTCCTGGTAGACGATGATGCCGTACGTGTCCTCCAGGATGGGCGCCAGGTCCGGGTGCGGATAGCGGACTTCCGCGCGGCCGTGCTTCGCCTCCACGTACTGGGGAATGAAATCCATCGGGCCGGGCCGGTACAGCGCCAGCACCGAAATGATGTCCTCGAACCGGGTCGGCTTCAGTTCCTTCAGCACCCGCCGCATGCCGGCGGATTCCAGCTGGAACACGCCGGTCGTTTCCCCCCGCCCGAGCAGCTCGTAGGTGGCGGGATCATCGTCCGGCACCTGCCGGAAATCGACCGGCGCCCCGTGCCGCTCCCGGATCCAGTTTTGCGCCCGCTCGATGACGGACAGCGTGCGCAGGCCGAGAAAATCCATCTTGAGCAGGCCGATGGCCTCCAGATGCTCCATCGAATACTGGGTGAGCGGCGTCACCGCCGAGCCTTCCTGCAGCGGCACGTGTTCCGTCAGCGGCTCCCGGGAAATGACCACGCCGGCGGCGTGGGTGGAGGCGTGCCGCGGAAACCCTTCCACCTTGCGGGCCATGTCGATCAGTTCGGCCAGCTTCGGCTTCTGGCCGATGAGCCTGGCCAGCTCGCCGTTTTCCGCCAGCGCCGCGTCGATCGTGACGCCGGGACCGCCGGGAATCATTTTGGCCACCCGGTCCACTTCGTTGTACGGCAGATTCATCACCCGCCCGACGTCCCGGACGGCGGCGCGGGCCGCCATCGTGCCGAACGTGATGATCTGGGCGACGCGTTCCGCCCCGTACTTCTGGACCACGTAGGCGATCACTTCGTCGCGCCGCTCGTCGTTGAAATCGACGTCGATGTCGGGCATGGAAATCCGTTCCGGGTTCAAAAACCGCTCGAACAGAAGCTTGTGGCGGATCGGATCGACGTCGGTGATGTTCAGCACGTAGGCCACCAGGCTGCCGGCGCTGGAGCCGCGCCCCGGCCCCGTGGCGATGCCCTTCTCGTGGGCGTAGCGGATGAAATCCCACACGATCAGGAAATAGTCGTCGTAGCCCATCCGGTGAATGACGGACAGCTCGTAATCGAGCCGTTTCCGGATGTCCCGCATCGCCTTCTTGTCCTGCCAGACCGGCGTTTCCGCGTAACGCCTCGCCAGCCCCTCCTCGCAAAGCCTGCGCAGGTAGCCGGCGGCGTCCAGCCCGTCGGGAATCGGTTCGAATTTGGGCAGGATCGTCCGGCCGAAGTCGAGTTCGAGTTCGATCCGCTCGGCGATGCGGACCGTGTTCGCCACCGCTTCCGGCACATGCCGGAACAGGCGGGCCATCTCTTCTCCGCTTTTCAGATACATCTGGTCGGAATGGAATTTCAGCCGGTCCGGGTCGTCCAGCGTCTTTCCCGTGCCGATGCAGACGAGCACGTCCTGCAGGACATGGTCTTCCGGCATCAGGTAATGCACGTCGTTGGTGGCCACGAGCGGGATGTCCAGCTCCCGCGCCAGTTCGATGATCTTCGGCATCACCAGGCGCTGTTCCATCATGCCGTGGTCCTGCAGTTCAAGAAAATAATCTTCGCCGAACAGCTCGCGGTAGCGGAGGGCGGTCCGCCGCGCCTCTTCGTCCCGCCCGTGCAGCAGATGCTGGTTCACTTCGCCCGCAAGGCACGACGACAGGCAGACGAGCCCGTCGGCATGGCGCGAAAGCAGGTCGAAATCGATCCTCGGCCGGTAGTGGAACCCTTTCAGATGCGCTTCCGTGACCAGTTTGAGCAGATTGGCGTATCCTTTCCGGTTTTTGGCCAGCAGCACCAGGTGGTAGATCGGCTGTTCCCCCCGCGGCGCCCGGTCGTTCATGGATCCGGCGGCCACGTATGCTTCGCAGCCGATGATCGGCTTGATGCCCTCGGCCACGCACGCCCTGTAGAACGCGACGGCGCCGTACATGACCCCGTGGTCGGTGAGCGCCAGCGCGCGCATGCCCAGCTCCCTGGCCCGTTTCGGCAGCGCGGCGATCCTGGCCGCGCCGTCCAGCAGGCTGTATTCGCTGTGCACGTGAAGGTGGACAAAATCCGCCAACGCCTTCACCCCGCTTCCAAAAAACGTTCATAATGTTTGTCCTTCCGTCCATATATATGAACCAATCAGTGAACCGATCAGCCCGCGGAACCAACCAGCCATCCATCCATTCATCTCATCCAGCCTGCCAGCCAGCCCGAAAGGAGGAGGCCGCGCATGGGACCGCTGCTGTCCAAGATGGCCCAGGATTTTCTCGTCGCCTTCGGCGTCGTGCTGGGCGCCTCCATGATGACCGGCATCCACGCCGTGCTGACGTTCGGGTCGCCGTCCGCGGACATGATGAAGCTCGCCGCCGGCATCAAAATCTGGGCCGTCGTCGTCGCCATCGGCGGCAGCATCGACCCGATCCGCTACATCGAAAGCCACGTCATCCAGGGTTATCTGTCTCCGGCGGTCAAGCAGATGATGTTCATCCTCAGCGCTTTCCTCGGCGCCCATTTCGGCGTGGAGCTCGTCCGCTGGATGTGCGGCGGGGGACCGGAAGGATGAGGGTGCCGTCGACGGACTGGGTGATGCGGCATCTGCGCGCCGGCGGCCTGATCGCGGCGGGCATGATCATCGGCGCCGCGGCCTACATGTCCGTCCACCAGCAAAACTTCAGCGCCCTCTACATGGAAAAAGAGCGGCTGCGCATGGAAAACGAAGAGCTGAAAAAAACGCTGGAACCGTACCGCAAACACCAGAGCCAGGCGTCGGAAATCCGCGAAATCGCCGTCCAGCTGTACACGCCGCCCGGCGGCCAGGCCCCGGACGAGATGACCGCCATGGAACTGCGCCGCAAACTGGCGGCCGACCTGGACCTTCTGCGCGGCAAACCGCCGGAAACGGCGGCCGAAGCGATGATCGTCGCCCGCCGCATCATCGCGAACAAGGTGTACACGCTGGACAAAAACGCGGAGTACCGCCTGAGCGTGGACGTCGTGCTGATCAAATCCGGCGTGCTGACCATCTGGGCGGAAGCGAGGCCCTACATCCGGGGAGATTGATTTTCCGGGCAAAATCGGCTACGTTAGGGTTGTCCCGACAAGGAGGAGCGCGCCGTGTACGAATTTTTGCTCAATGCCGCTTTCGTGCTGGTGGCCGTTTTGCTCGCATTTTCATTGTATTACGGATTCAGAACCCGGCGCCAGACCGATCCGGTCGTCCGCGGCCTGCATCAGGCGAAACAGAACATGGCCATGGGCCTGATGCTGGCGGTGCTGTCCGTCTACCCGCTGTACCTGATGCCGGGCTCCGTCATCCGCCTGCTGGTCGGCGCCCTGTTTCTCGTCATCGGGCTGTTCAACCTGTTTGCGGGCATCCGGAACTACGCCGTGTACAAGAGCCGCATCCGCTAAAAGAGACCGGCCCGGCGCAAAACCGGTCAGCCCTGCTCGAGCAGCTGGGCGGTCAGCATCGCCTTGGCGACGACGTCCCCGCCGTGGCGGACTTCCACTTCCACCTTGGCGAACTTGCGGCTCACTTCGATCGTTTTCGGCACGATGTCCACTTCGCTTTCAATTTGCAGCGGCTTGACGAAATAGGCGGTCATGTTGTCCAGGACCAGATCGCCTTTTTTCTGTTCGCGGATCGACTGGCAGGCGGCGCGGATCATGAGGCCCGCCAGCACCGCCTCCGACGCGTTGCCGAGATCCCCGATCATGACCGGGGAGATGGTGCCGCGGGCGTACGGTTCGCCGTTTTCGTTCCGGCACATTTCGAATCCGTTCCACAGCGCGGACTCGATCGTTTCCCCCATTTGCGGCTGCTTCTGCATGTACTGCATCGCCTTCAGCACGTCCTGCCGGCTGATCACGGCGATCAGCTTGCGGTTGTCGTCCACCACCGGCAACAGCTCGATCCCCTCCCACACCATCGTGTGGGCCGCCGAGGCGATGGACGTCTTCGGCGTCACCCGGATCGGGTTTCGCGTCATGAGCTTGTCGATGGTCTGGTTCCGGTCGGCCAGCGCCACGTCCCGGCCGGTCACCATGCCGACGAGCCGGTTCCATTCGTCCACCACCGGATAGCGGGTATGGCCCGTCTCTCCCAGCCAATATTCCCAGTCCTGCACCGTGCTGGTCGTTTTCAGGCAGACCGGCTTCTTCTTGCCCGCGATGATGTCTTCCACGATCATGATCTTTTTCTTGATCATGTTGTCGTAGATGGCGCGGTTGATCATGGACGCCACGGTAAACGTGTCGTATCCGCAGGAAATGACCGGCAGGCCCTTCTCGTCCGCGAGCCGCCTCACCTCCGGCGTCGTCTCGAAACCGCCCGTGATGAGGATGCCGGCGCCCCGTTCCAGCGCCGCGACGTGGGCGTCGTGGCGGTTGCCGACGATGAGCAGGCTGCCCGGCTCGATGTATCGTTTCATCGCGTCGACTTCCATCGCGCCGATGACGAATTTCCCGAGGGGCATGGACAGGCCGCCGGCACCGCCGAGCACGATGCCGTCGACGATCTGCACCACTTCCTCGAACGTCAGTTTGTGGATGTTGGCGCGTTCCTTTTTCTCCACCCGCACGGTTCCGATCCGCTCGCGGGTGGCGACCAGCCCCCGGTTTTCCGCTTCCTTGATGGCGCGATACGCGGTTCCCTCGCTGACCCCCAATTCCCTGGCGATCTGGCGGACGGAAATTTTCGCTCCGACCTTCAATTGTTCGATGTAATGCAGGATTCGCTCATGTTTTGTTGAACTTTCTATAAACAAGCTGCGTTCGTTCTGCGTCATCTGTTACACCCCGGGATCGGCGATCTGTACGAATCTGTTTCACATACCATTATAGACGGATCCGGAACGTCCCACAATGACGGAATCCGGAAAAAAATGCCGTGGAACGCGGTCACAAAATTGAAAAAATTGAATTCGCTTGCAAAAAAATGCTTTCCAAATATTGCCCGCCCATAGTAAAATGGAAATTGAAGTTGTCCGACTCCATTTCAGGGGATTCGTCATGGAACACGTGCTGTTTTTCGTCTTCTCCTTCGTTGAATTTGTCGCAGGCCTGGCGTTTGTCCTCTCGCTGTTCCGGCTCGATTATGTCGAATACAAAACCCACATCATGTATTCGGCCTTCATCCTGACGGAAATTTCCTATCTGCTCCGGCTCGGATTCGACCTGGAGCCGGTTTCGCTTGTCTTTCAAATGCTGTCGGTCATCGTCATGTTCATCCTGCTGTATCAGTTTCCGATTTTTTCCGCGATCATCATCGGGACCGTCGGGTACATCTTTTTCGGTTTGCTGCAGATGGTGCTCATGCTCGGTTTCACGTTCCTGACGCCCCTGACGCTGACCGACGTGTATGAATATCAGCTCGGCTACCTGATCCAGTCGCTGAGCGCCATCGCCGGCTTTCTGTTCGCCTGGGTGGCGCGGCGAAAAAACATCGGGTTCAACTTCCTGCTGAAGACAAAAAAGTTCGTTCTCGATTTCGACGCCGAAAACATTCTCATCTTTTCCATCATGGTCATCACCGTGCTGACCATCCTGACCTACTCGATATTCCTGTTTGACAAAGTGGGCACCACCATCGCGCTCATGGTGCTCCTGCTTGTCCAGATCCTGCTGCTCATCTATCTGGCCAACAGGAAGGTGAAGCGGAGTGATTGAACGGGCGGCCGAAGCGCTGGCGCGGCGCATCCATCAGGCCAACGCGGAAGAGACCGCCAGCATCCCCGTCATGAAATTCGCCCTGGTCGGACTGTTCAACAACACCCTGACGTTCCTGCTCGTCATGGCGGCCGGCTGGCTGATGGACATGCTCCGGGAGGCGTGTCTCGCGTTTGCCGCTTTCATGTTCCTCAGAATTTTCGCCGGCGGCTTCCATTTCCGCAGTTCCCGGACGTGCACCGTCGTGTCCGTCGCTTCCATCGTCGCCGTAACGTATTTGAGCCGATATCTGGACAAAACGCAAACCTTGCTGATCACCGGCGTCAGTTTGCTGCTGGTCGCCGCGTTCGCGCCGTCCAACATCAGGAAAACCCGCATCAAGCCTTCCTGGCGCCCCTGGTACAAGCTTGCATCCGTGCTCATCGTCGCATCCAATTTTCTGTGGCAGTCGCCGCTCATCGCTCTCGTATTCTTTCTCCAAGCCATATCCACTTTTGAAATAGATGGGAGGAAGGAACCATGACGAGGAAGCTGGCCAAGTATGCTTCCCTCGTGCTTGCGCTCCTGGCCACGACGGCCGTCACGACCGCAAGCTGGTGGGCATACCACCGTCCCGAAGTGCCCGAAGAACTGCTCCGTGATTAAGGCAGAAGGGCTGCCGGATGCAGAACCGGCAGCCCGCTCTATTTGTGCGCCCTGACGGGCGCGTGGCCGGCAGCCTGTTTTCCCCCGTACGCCGTCTCATCCACCCGCAGCACGATGCGAAGGTGGGCGGCGATGAGCAAGAGCGCCATGGAGATCCATGCCACCCCGAACAGCGTCTCGGGCACAAGCCCGCGGCCGACTTCCAGCCGGGGCACGGCATAGGCCAGCATGCCGAGCGACAGCAGGAGATAAATCGCGCTCTTGATTTCCTTCAAAGGCTCCCCCGCTCCTTTCCATCCCCGGTGCCGTTTTCCCGGTTCCAAAATGCCGGTTCCGGATTTCCCCGTTGCCGGTTGCCTCATATGTATGTCCCCGCGGTCCGCCTTTATGACAGCACGTGCAGCAAAATGCCCTGGATGAGGCCGATGATGCCGCCCAGCAGGGCGCCGAGCCAGGTGATCGCGCGAAATTCGCGGCCGGAAATGCCGACGATGATCGCCTCCAGCCGCTCCACGGGAAACTCCCGCACCTGGCGTTCGACCATCTCTTCCAGCCGGATCGCCCGGATGAGCCGTTCCGCATGGCGGGCGGCCCATTTCAGCAAGAACGGGGCGGCGTCCGCCACGAGCCGCTCGATCCGCTCCGCCAGTTCCGCCGGCAGCGCCGCCGGCTCCCACTTGAGCGCCCGCTGCAGCAAACGTTCCGCCTTCACCAGGCCGCCCGCCCGGGCGGCCATTTCCGCCGCGTCGCGGGCGGGCCATCCGGCCAGTTCCGCCAGTTCCCGCAGGGATTTCGCTTCCCATTTCGCCAGCTGCTCCTCGAAAAACCGGGCGAACGCGCTTTCCGCCGCTTCCCCGGAAAGCGCCTCCCGAAGGGCGTGCTGCACCCTGACCGCCACCTTGTGTTCGTCCAGGAAAAGCGCCGCCATGACTCCGAGAAACCCGCCCGCCTGATCGGCCACCCCTTTTGTCATCTGCAGGACGAGCCGCCTTCCGTCGGGTGATTCCACTGCTTTCCGCAAAATGTCCAGACCGTAGCGCGCCAGCTTCCCGGCCCATTCCCGCCGCTTCTCCGCGGACCAGCCGGGAATGCAGGCGGAAAGGGGCCGGTCCGCCGCGCCCGGCGCGGACCAGAACCGCCGGAAGACGGCCGCGAATCCTTCGTCCAGCCATCCGGCGACGGCGGCAAGCCGCTCCTCCGTCAGTCCGCCCGGCAGCCAGCGTTCCAAAAGATCGGCCAGGGACAAGCCGGGCGCCTGTTCGGCAAGCCACGTCCGAAATCGGCTCGTCCATTCCTCCGCCAGCCGTTCCGCAAACGGGCGGCTTTCCAGGAGTTCGCCCAGGGCGTCGGAGGTGACCAGATAACCGGCCACCACGCGGCCGAGGGAAGCGGCGATCTCCTCCTTCCGTTTCGGAATGAGACCGGGCGTGAACGGAACCCGCCAACGCCCGATGTGCCAGGGCCGGCGCGGCCGAAACAGCATCCGGATGGCCAAATGGTTGGTAACGCCGCCGATCAGCGCGGCAACGGCCACGCCCAGGGCGATGACACAGACGGTCTGCAAAGACAAGGCCCACCCACTCCTTACGTCCCGGCGAAACCCGGCTCCCGCCCGCTTTGTGCCGATGCCTTGTCAACGTTTCACCAAGGGAAATCTGTCCTCATATGATAGCACTGACCCGCCACATATCCAACTGCCAGGGAAGGAGTTCCAGCTACATGTCCAAGACCAAGGTCTGCCTACGAACTCATCCCCAGCTGCACTACGGCAACGAAAAAACCGTCCTGCTCAGCGAATCGGTCATCAAACGATGGAAGATTCCGACAAGGCAGCCGGTGGTGCTCCGTTTCGGGTCCGCGAAACACCTCGTCCGCGTCATCCCCGTCTCCGCATCCAAAAACGAACTGCGCATCGGAGCGCCGCTGGCTTTTCAACTGGGTTTGGCGCCGCAGGGAGCAACCCTTCGCCTGGCGTACCGGCCGGCTTCCCGCACGCTCCGCATCGGTCCGCTCGTCGGCGTCATGCTGCCGCGCATCATGAACGTGCCCGGCAGGCGATTCGGCATCATCACGCCGTTCTGCCGCGAACTGTCGGAAGCGTGCCGCTCGGAAGGCGTTTTTGTTTATTTTTTCACACCCCACGATCTCCGGTCAACGAGCGAGAAGGTGGAAGGCTGGGCGCTGACGGGCCAGGAGTACAAATCCAGTTTTCCCGTCCCCGATGTCATTTACAACCGTCTGCCGTCCCGCAAGCTGGACGGCCTTCCGGAATTGCAGCTTTTTCTGAACCGGGCGAAGTCCGTGTTCGGCACCCGCGTTTTCAATGAAAAATATCTGGACAAAACCGAGGTGTTCGGCGCGCTGCGCAAATACAAACCGGCTCTCCGCTATTTGCCCGAATCCCATCCGTACAACGGCACGGCACAGCTGCGCCGGATGTGCACCCGGTACCGCAGCGTCTTTCTCAAGCCGGTGACCGGCAGCCTCGGCAAAGGCATCATCCGGATCACCCGCAAGCCGTCGGGCGGCTATTGGGTCGACGTGTCGACCGTCGGCACGAACACGAGACAGTCGTACGGCAGCCTCGACGCCCTCATCCAGGCGCTCGCCGGCAAGCTGAAAGTCAACCGCTACCAGATCCAGCGCGGGCTCGAGCTGATCCGCGTCGGCACAAGACCGGTGGATTTCCGGGCGCTCGCCCAGAAGGACCGCAACGGCAAATGGCACATCACCTCCGTCGTCGCCCGCATCGCCGGCAGCGACCGGTTCGTCTCGAACGTGGCGCAGGGCGGCACCATCGGTCCGGTCAAGCAGACCGTGGCCAAATCGAACCTGGCCGTCGGAAAGTCGGGCGTCACGGAACGGCTGAAACGGGCGGCCGCCACCATCGCCCGGGGGATCGACGCCTGCATCCCCGCCCACTTCGGCGAACTCGGCATCGATCTGGCGGTGGACCGGAGCACCGGCCGGGTATGGCTTCTGGAGGTCAACTCCAAACCGGCCAAAAACGACAGCGGTTTGTTGAACGAAGCCCAGGGCATCCGCCCGTCCGTCCGGCTGCTCGTTCAATACTTCCGCTACCTTGCAAAGCTCTAGCGGGAAACGGGGTGGCAGCGTGTCTTTCGCAAGAGGCTATCTCGGCATCCTGACGGGCGAACGGGACGCCCCGTCCTCTTTCGCGGGCGCCCGCTTCCACCGGATGCTGTCCTTGATCGGGGAAAAAAGGGGGCTCGTCGTTTTCGTCTTCACGCCCCGCGGCATCGACTGGATCGGAAAACGGGTGACCGGCTTCGTCTTCGACCGGGACACGGGCCGCTGGGAAACCCGCAACCTCCCGCTTCCCGAACTGGTGTACGACCGTTTTTTTTATTCTCCGGGGCGGAAGGCCGCGGGCGCCCGCGGCCTGGCCCGCCGGCTTCGCGAGATCGGCGGCGCCCGGTTTCTCGGGGTCGGGCTGCCGGACAAATACCGGGTTTACCGGCTCATGGCCGATGACGGCGTGCTGCGCGCCCACGTGCCGGACCATCGGCTCGTCGCCGGGCCGGAAGACGTCGGGCGCATGCTGGCCGCCTGCGGCGACGTGGTCCTGAAACCGGCGGACGGCCGCCACGGGCGGGGCGTCGTCCGCCTGACGGCGCCGGATGGCGGCGGCGCGTGGCGGGTCGCCGGACGCGACATGCAAAACCGGCCTTTCCGCCGCGTCTTCACCCGCCGCGAGCTCGACGCGTGGCTGGCGGGACGCCTTTCGCGGCGCCGCCATATCGCCATGCCGTATCTGAAGCTGGAAACCGCCTCCGGCGCGCCGTTCGACATCCGGGCGTTCCTGCAGAAAAACGGCTCCGGCCGATGGCAGTGGATCGGCATGGCCGCCCGGGTCGGCCGGCCCGGCGGGCTCACAAGCAACCTGCACGGCGGCGGGAAAGCCGTCGACGCGATGCGGCTGCTTCGCGGCGAGTTCGGCGAACGGGCCGGCGACATCGCGAAAACGATCCGTTTCCTCAGCTTCCGCATCGTCCGTTTGCTGGAACGACGGCACGGCCGCCTGGCGGAAGCCGGCCTCGATTTCGGCGTCGACCCGTCGGGAACCGTCTGGTTCCTGGAGGCGAATTCCCGTCCCGGCCGCAGCATCTTCGCCGCAATCGGGGACCGGGAGGCGGGCAGGCGCGCGATGGTCAATCCGATTCTTTACGCCTGCTATTTGCGGGATCGGCATTTGGGAGGGTAACCTGATGAGTTTGACAACCTGCACGATACGGTTTGCAAGCCGTGCCGACCGGTCGGTCTACGTCACGAGCCCGCTCGTCAAGGCGCTGCAGCTGAAGAAAAAAAAGCCGGTCACCATCCGGTTCGGGTCCAGGGTCGGGCAGTTCGCCTTCAAGACGGTCAAAGGCAAAAGCCGGCAGCTCATTTTGCCCGCCGCCGCCCGGTCGGCGCTGCTCGTCCCGCAGCCGTGCGTTTGCCAGATCATGAGCGTCGGGGACAATGCCGTCCGCCTGGGTCCCCTCGTGGGGATCCTGACTGCGGGAAGCGGAACGGGCAACCTGTTCGGCTCCCGCACGAGCCTGATCCGGAGCCTGCTGCGCGTCGGCCGCGGCATCGCCGTCCCTTTCGCCTTCCGGCCGCGGGACATTGACTGGGCCAACGAACGGGTGCACGGCTTCGTCCTGTCCCCCGGCGGCCGCTTCGTCCGGAAAATCGTTCCGCTGCCCGACGTCGTGTACAACCGGCTGCCCAGCCGCAAAGCGGAAAAACTGCCGTCCATGGACCAGTTCAAGGAGCGTTTTGTCCGGCGCCGCATCCCGATTTTCAACTGGAGTTTTTTTGAAAAATGGGACGTCTACCGGCTGCTGGCCGGCGATCCGGCCGCCCGGTACGTGCCCGAATCCTACTTCAATCCGAGCGGCGCCCGCATCCGGGAAATGCTCCAGAAACACTCGTTCGTGTATCTGAAGCCGACCGGGGGCAGCCTCGGCCACGGCATTTTCCGCCTCACCTGGCATCCGCGGAAAGGCTACTTTTGCCGGTACCGGCAAGGCGGAAAAAACGTGCTGCTCCGCTTTGACCGGTTCGCGCACCTGCTCGCCCGCCTGAACCGGGGCAACCGGATGCGCCATTACGTCATCCAGCAGGGCATCCGGCTGATCGAACTGGACCGCTGCCCCATCGATTTCCGTTTCCACATGTGCAAAAACGGCAACAACGAATGGGTGGCGGCGGGCATCGGCGCCAAGCGGGCCGGGCGCGGCAGCGTCACCACCCACGTGCGCAGCGGCGGCAAGCTGATGACGCCGGAAGCGGCCCTGACCCGCATCTACGGCTCCACGGCCAAAGCGGAAGAAATGCTGAACAAGGCCAAACAGGTCGCCATCCAGCTGGCTGAGGCGATCGAGCGCAACTATCCGCACCGGCTGGGCGAGCTCGGCTTCGACATCGGCATCGACCAGAAAGACAACATCTGGATGTTTGAAGCCAACGCCAAACCCGGCCGCTCCATTTTCAAACATCCGGCGCTCAAGGCCCAGGGCACGGCGACGCTGCGCCACATTTTCGAATACAGCGCCTATCTGAGCCGATTCCGGACGGGGAGGGAGAACGGATCGCCATGATGCCGACGACGCACGGACGGAACGAGCCGGGGATCGTCATCGCCATCCTGACCATGGATGACCATGAAAAAGGATTCCGCGGCAACCGGAAAAATTTCATCGACCTGATCGAATCCGGCCGGGCGGCGGGCGTCGAGGTGTACGTCACCACCGTCCGCCATCTGAAACCGTCGGCCCGCAAAATCATCGGGTTCGCCTACGACAAAGAAAAACAGACGTGGGAACGCCGGTTTTTCCCCGCGCCCCAGGTCGTCTACAACCGGATTCCCCAGCGGGAAGACGAATGGCTGCCGGAAGTGCGCGCCAAGCTGGAGGAATGTTTGCGGCATCCCGGCATCCGGCTGTTCAACCCGGGTTTTTTCAACAAGTGGGCACTGTTCAAATGGCTGAGCAAAAGCAAACGGACCCGAAGATTCGTTCCCGCCACCCGCAAATTCCAGGCGGACCTGAACCTCATTCCCCTCTTGAAAAAGTACCCGTTCCTTTACCTGAAACCGGTCAGGGGCAAGGCCGGCATGGGCATCATGCGGGTGAAGCGGCGGCCGAAAATGAAAAAGAACCGCTACGTGATGGACGTGCAGCAGAAAGACGGAAACTTCGCCTTCAAGTTTCCGACCCAGACCGAGCTGAAAGCGAAAATTCTCGAACTGGCGAACGGCGAAGAGTACATCGTGCAGCAGGGCATCCGGCTCGCCAAGTGCGGCGGCCGCCCCTTCGACCTCCGGGTTCTCGTCCAGAAAAACGGCAAAGGCGTCTGGGAGGTCACGGGCATCGGCGCCCGGGTGGCGGGCGAATTCAGCATCACCACCCACGTGCCCCGCGGCGGTTCGATCGACAACCCCCGCAAACTGCTGTCGGCCGCCTTCAGCCCCCGCGCCGCCAAAAAAATCCTGGGCAGGGTGCGCAAAGCCGCCCTTCTCCTGGCAAAGCGGATCGAGCGGGCCTGCGGCCACGAACTGGGGGAATTGTCGCTGGATCTCGGCATCGACACGGCGGCCCGGCTGTGGTTTTTTGAAGCCAACTCCAAACCGATGAAGTTCGACGAACCCCACATCCGCAAAAAATCCCTGAAGCGGCTGATCCAATACAGCACATACCTGGTGAAGCGGAAAGCGAATGTCCGGAAACCCGCCGGAGGAAGGTGAACGCGTTGCCGAAACTCACACTGGGTGTCCTGACGCTGTATTTGGGCAAGAAACGGACGTTCGAGGAACGGCATTTTTTCCGGTTGCTGACCATTGCCGGGAAAAAACTCGGCGTGGACGTCTGCGTGTTCACGCCGGAAAACGTCGACGAGAAAAGACGCCGCATCCACGCCCACGTGTACGACACGGCCGCGCGCCGGTGGAAGCGGAAGTGGATCCCCTATCCGGATCTGTTCATGGACCGGAGCCGGTTCCATTCCATCAGGCGCTACCGCGCCATCGCCGAGTTCCGCCGCCGCAATCCCGCCCTGCGATTCATCAGTTCGCCGATGGCCAACAAATGGAAGCTGTACCAGCTGCTCGTCCAGCGGCCCGCCATCCGGCCGTTTTTGCCGCATACGAAGCTGTACCGGCGGTTTGATGATCTGCGGCGGGAGCTTCTCGCCCGGAAGACGGTTTTCCTCAAGCCGATCCACGGCACAGGCGGCCGCGACATTCTCCGCATCGAACGGATGGCGCCCGGCGTCTACTCCGTCCGCGGGCGCATGAAAAACCGCCGCATCATTCCCGAGCGCCGGGTCAACCTGCTGCAGCTCCGGGCGCTCGTCATGGCCAAAAAGCCGGCGAACCGGTACATCATCCAGCAGGCCATCGATCTGCGGCTCAAAAACGGCAGCGTGCACGATTACCGCATGCTCGTCCAGAAAAACGGCAACGGCAAATGGGAAGTGACGGGCTGCGCCGGACGGGTCGGGCCGGCGGGCAGCGTCACCAGCAACCTGCACGGCGGTGGACGCGCCGTGCCGATGATGAAACTGCTCACCCATTGGCTCAACAACCCCCGGCTGGCCCGGAAAACCGCCGAAGACATCTACGCCTTCGGCCTCCTGATGGGGGAAACGCTGGAGTCGATCTTCGGCCGCCTGTGCGAATTTGGCCTGGACATCGCGGTGGACCACAACCGGAACATCTGGCTGCTCGAAGTCAATTCCAAACCGTCCAGGCAAGTGTTCATCCGGATCGGCGACAAGGCCGGGTACGCCCGGGCCATCTCCCGTCCGCTGGAATACGCCAAATGGCTGCATCAGCAAACCGGCCGGAACGAAGTGTCCTGACCCGGACGAACCGGCCGGCATTGCCGCCGTCTCAAGCCGCCGGGGCCGCCGCCGTTTCACCGGCATCGCCCGTCGCGGCGGCCTGCGGCAACGGCTCGCCGGGCCGTCGTCCGGAACGGCTCGCACCGGCCGTTGTCCGATGCGGTTCACCGCCATCGTCACCCGGGACGGCTTGTCCCGGTCGCTTCGATCCGGCCGATCGAAACCGTCCCCCGACATGGCCCGTCCAAGCCTTTCCGATCCGCCCCGGCCGAAACCGTCCCCGAAACAGCCCGCCCCGGCCGTTCCGGTGCAACCGGCGCAATCGATTCCCGGACGGCTCGTCCTCCGCAAAACGGCCCTTCCGCGCCCGTCTCCCGCCGTGTCCCGCCGCCCGGCCAGCCGGGGCGCGGCGCAGGCGCATGAACCAGCCGTCCCCGGCGCATCCTACTTGCGAAGGTGATGGGATCATGAACTGCCGCGCCACGACGGGGCGCGCGATCGCCGTGTTTTTGTTCTGTCTCGGATGGATTCTCGTCCGTCCGGCCCCGTCCGCCCATGCCGTCGAAGACGACGTGCATCTGGTCATCAGCCTGCCGGAACAGCGGCTGTATGTGCTGCTGAACGACACGCCGGTGTACCGGTTTCCGGTGGCCACGGGCAGAAGCGGCCATCCGACGCCGACGGGCACGTTCCGGATCGTGACCAAGGTGGTCAATCCGTACTATTTGCCCCGCAACATCCCCGGCGGCGCCCCCGACAATCCCCTCGGCACCCGCTGGATGGGCCTCAACATCGGAAACGGCTACAAGTACGGCATCCACGGCACCCACAAGCCCCATTTGATCGGCCGGCCCGTCAGTTCCGGCTGCATCCGCATGCGAAACGAAGACATCGAGTTTCTGTTCCGGCACATCCCGCTGAAAACGACCGTCATCATCACGGACCGGCGGGCATTCCAATGACCGGCCGTGAACGGCACCGGCGAAAGCATCCGCCCGGGACGGCCGCCATGCAAAGAACGGCCGCAGGCGTCCGGCGCGCCTGCGGCGACGGTACCGGCGTTCTCCTAAAAGATCCGTTTCACCCCCTGCTCCGCCTTCAAGATTTCCACCGCCTCCCGGAACCGGAGGGAATGGACGACCTCCCGCTCGCGCAAAAATTTCAGGCTGTCCTGCAGATCCACGTCGTCGGTCATGTCGATCAGCCATTGATACGTCGCCCGGGCTTTTTCCTCCGCCGCAATGTCTTCGTACAGATCGGCAATCGGATCGCCCTTGGCCTGAATGTAGGTTGCGGTCCAGGGCACGCCCGCGGCATTTTGGTAGAACAGGGCGAGATCGTGATTGACGTAGTGGGGATCGAGCCCCGCCGCCTTGAGCTGTTCGGGCGTGGCGTCTTTCGTGAGCTTGTAGACCATCGTTGCAATCATCTCGAGATGGGCAAACTCCTCCGTGCCAATGTCCGTGAGCAGCCCGACCACCTTGTCGGGAATCGAGTACCGCTGGTTCAGATACCGCAGGGCCGCCGACAACTCGCCGTCCGCTCCGCCGTACTGCTCCAGAAGCAGTTTGGCCATGCGCGGGTCGCATTTGCTGACGCGGACGGGATACTGCAGCTTTTTCTCATAGATCCACATGCCGTGACCTCCTCGTTCCTTTCACCGCTCTCACACCTGCCAGGGCCAGGGCGTGTCGATCCACGACCATGGCCTGCGGGCATAACTGTGGCCGAAATGCATCAGCGGGCCGTAATGGCTTTCGTATTCCTGGGCCAGCATCCAGCGCCGCTGCGCCAGCTGGTTGTACTGGGCGATGGCCGCTTCGTCGTCCGGGTGGGTGTCCAGGTACAGGTTCAGTTCCACCAGGGCGAAATCGGCTTCCTGCAGCTGCTGCAGCAGCTGATAGAAACGCTCGTCTTTCTTGCCTGCGCGTTGATCCATGCTTCGGTCGCTCCTTTCTTGCCGCATCGGTTCCGTCAAGACTTGCCGCTTGCCGGATACGGACTGTAGAGCGCGGGCCACAGCGTGCCGGCGCGAAGCGCTTCCGGCAGGGAAAACTGGGGAAGACCCGCCGGCTGGAAGCAGATGAAAAGGTTCGGCGGAACGACATACGACTTGACGCGGGTCGGCGGGCACGGATCGAACGGGCTGACATGGGGGTGCCAGAAACGAACCTGATCGTACAAGCCGGGTTCCTCCTTGCGTCGCCGGCGCATGCCGGGCATGCGCCTTGGTCTTGGTTTCCCTTTACCATATGTAAAAAAGCCCAGGAACGCTCCTGGGCTTTCGCACAACTTTTCGGGCACGGCGACGGCGCGTTTGGCCGGGCGGACGGGCGGGACGGCGGCCGGTTCATCGGCACGATGAGCGGGGGCTTTTCAGGCTTCCTCGAAACGGATTTTGATCTGCAGGAGGCCGACCCGCCGCATCGCCTGGTAGATGATGAGGACGATCGGACCGAGAAACACGCCGATGACGCCGACCAGCTTGAAGCCGATCCACAGGCTGATGAGCGTCGACAGGGGACTGAGGCCGATCGAATTGCCGATGATTTTCGGCTCGACCATCTTGCGGAAAGCGGTGATGAACAGAAACAGCACGATGAGGCCGACCGCCAGCAGGTAATTACCCATGGCCGCGCTGATGGCCGCCCATGGCACGAGCACCGAACCGGTGCCGAGGACGGGCAGGATATCCACGATGACGATGAGCAGGGCAATGACCGTGGCGTAATCGATGCGCAGGATGACGAGGCCGGCGAGGGTCACGAGATACGTCAGGCCGCTCAAGATCACCTGGGCCCGGATGAAGCCGAAAATGGAACTGCGCAAATTGTCCAGCACGTCGTTGACCTTGATCTGGGACGCCTCTTCAAAAAAGGACAGAAACGACTGCTTCATGGAGCTCATGGCAATGGTCATCAGATACAGGGCGACGATGAAGATGATGAACACGATGAACAGGTTCGGCACGACGGCGGCCAGGTTGAGCATGGAGCGGGACAGGGAGCTGAGGCCGTTGATCAGCGCATTGACGCCCGCGTCGGCCGCATTCTGGATCGTGACGACCGCTTCGGCGGGCATGTTGTCGAAGACGGTCTGCGCCCGCGCAAGCCAATCCTGGACGATCGTGTTGGCCTGTTCGATGAACTTCGGCAGGTTGCGCAGGAAGCCCATCGTTTCCGAATAGACCTTGACGAGAATGAGGAAAAACAGGCCGACGACCGCCAGCGTGAACAGGGTGCTGGTCACCACGGCCGCCGCCACCCGGTTCCAGCGCAGTTTCCGCATCATGAACTGGATGACCGGTTCAAGAAACAGCGCCACGAGAAGCGCCAGCATGAACGGCAGGCCGGCGGTGAACATCACATACAGGACGGCAAGGCCGAGGAGGATGAAAAAGATCGTTCTCAATGACATCGGCAACACTCCATTCGGTCATCCGCCGGCCGCGCGGCGCACCGTGAAGTCGGTGGAAGGGTAATACATGCTCTTGACCAGCAGGTTCGGTCCGCAGCAGCCGGCATGCGGGCAGTAGCAATTGACCGAGCGGCACAGCGGGTCGTCCAGCCACCGTTCGAACACGTCATCGAGTCGGTCCCGTTCGATGTTGCCGAGCGGCGGCACCGAGGCGAAATCGGTCACAAAAATGTCGCCGGTGAACAGGTTGACGTTGAGCCGGTTGCGGCCGTCGGGGTCGTTGCGGACGGTGACGTTCTCTGCCGCCGCCAGCCGGTCGAGCAGCGCCCGGTCCCGCGGATCGCCGCTGCAGCGGTAAAACGGCAGCGTGCCGAACAGCATCCAGACCGAAGGATCGCGGACGTCGAGCAGCGCATGGACGGCGCCGCGCAGTTCGTCCAGCGAAAGCACCGGCAGCCTTTCGGCGAAATCGCTCTGATACATCGGATGGACCTCGTGCCGGAAACAGCCCATCTCCGCGATCAGCCGATGGATGCGTTCAAGATGGGGCCGGGTTCTCGTGTTGAGCATGGATTCGGCCGACACGGCCAGCCCGCCGGCGCTCAGCTTCCGCGCGTTGTCCATCATCCGCTCGTACAGCCGGTACGCCGTTTCGCGGGTAACCGGCCGGCCGGCTTTGGCAAAGCCGATGGCGTAAAAATCTTCCGCGCACGCATAGTTGAACGAAATGTGCATGACGTCCAGATATGGCGCGATCCGTTCATACCTGGCGTAATCGAGGGTGAGATTGGAATTGAGCTGGCTCTTCAGGCCGCGTTCGCGGGCATAGCGGAGCAGCGGAATGATCCAGTTGTCGACGGTGTCTTCGTGGAACGTCGGCTCGCCGCCGGTGATGCTGATCGTCTGCAGATGCTCAACCTCATCAAGACGGGAAAGCAGTTTGGCCAGCGGGAGCCTGGCGCCTTCCCTGGCCACGAGGGTGTGGCCGACGGCGCAATGTTCGCAGCGCATGTTGCACACATTCGACACCGTGACTTCCACGCTGGTGAGCACGTGCCGGCCGTGGCGCCGCCGGGAATGGAGCGGATCCCACGGGTCAAACTGCGGGGTGATGGAAGGGACGGTTTCCGTCCCCGGTGAACGGAGCGGCATACGGTTTCCTCCTGCCTGTTTCCGGACGCGCCTGCCGGGCACGCACCGCCAGGTCCCGGTGCGGATGCCCCTGCAAGTCAGACGCCCGTGTCTTGATAGTCCACGATCATGATGGACAGATGTTTGGTCAAATCGATTTCATAGGGTACGGCCAAAGGCTCTCCGCGTTCGTTTTCCAGCACGCGGATGACCGGGCGCATCGGATTGGCCGCGTTGATGTCCACCACCACGCCGGTCTCCCCGGTGCTGATGCGGACGGTGGCGCCGAGCGGGTAGGCGGCCACCTTGTCCCGGAACAGTTGCACCATCGACGGGTTGTACAGTGTGCCGGCGCCGGCAAACAGCACGTCCATCGCCTGGTGGGGCAGCAGGGTGGGCCGGTACACCCGGTGCGTGGTCATCGCGTCATAGGAATCGATCAGGGCGATCCACTGGGCGAACTCGTGAATGTCCTCTCCCGCAAGTCCGCGCGGATACCCGCTGCCGTCCAGCCTCTCGTGATGCTGCAGGGCGCAGTGGGCCGCCAGGAGCGGAATGTTCGCTTCATCCTTCAGCATCTGGAAGCCCAGTTCCGTGTGGGACTTGATGATCTCCCATTCCCGGGCGGAAAGGCGTTCTTTCTTGGTCAGGATGTCCAGGGGGATTTTCGTCTTGCCGACGTCGTGCAGCAGGGCCCCGAGGCCGAGCGTCGTCAACTCGTCCCGGTCGTATCCCTTGTGCATGCCGAGCATGCAGGCATACAGGCACACGTTGATGGAGTGCTGGTACAGATACAGATCGGTCAGGCTCAAATCCATCAGCATGATCATGGCGTCCCGGTTGCCGCTCAAATCGTCGATGATCATCGACAGGACGTCGCGGAATTCCCGGGCGAGAAGACCGGGATTCGCCCTGCGATTCGTTTCGTTCATCAGGCGCCGGAAGGAGGCGCGGACTTGCGCCATCGCCTTCCGTCGGGTCTCCCGGGAAATCGGTTCGGGGATGACCACGTCATCGGTGCGCGCGTCGGCCACATACAGGTACGCGATGCCGTGTTCCCGCAGCCGGCGGATCAGATGATCCGTCAGCTCCATGTCCACGCCGAGCAGCACCATGCCTTCTTCGTTGTAGATGGGCCTCGCCAGCCGCATGCCCGGCCTGAACCGGGAAATCGGAATCAAACGCATGGACCGTCTCACCGCCCTGCCCGTTGTCCGATGGCCTATACGCTAATCGTAACGGAATGCGCGCGACGCGGCAACCGTCATGGATCGGAAGCCGGTTTCCTGCGGGCGGCGGGAATGAAGCGGGGGATTTTGCTCAGCCGGACCGCCTGCCGGTCCGCCAGCTGTTTGCGCAGCACGTCGCGCAAAAACCCGGGCAAAAAATATTCCAGCTCCGCCCCCCTGCCCAGCGACGGGTATCCCGCGCCGAAGGTGAACATGTCGACGGTGCCCACTTTGTACAGCCGGTCGGGCTCGAGCGGCTTGCGGCCGACGCGGACTTCCACGATGCGGCGGCGCGCTTCGCCCGCGGCGTCGTACCAGATCGTCATGCCGCTTGCGCACAGCGTTCCGAGCATCTTGCCGCGGAATCCGTAGCCGCGGATTTCTTTCCGGGCGTGGCTTTCCTCCAGCGACTGTTCCAGCGCCTCGAGAATGTCCCGGCCGGACACCAGCAGGCTGCATGGATTGACGGGAGACGGACAGACGGAAAGCAGGTCGTATTCCGAACGGATGCCGCCGGCCAGTCCGCCCAGGAGCTGGCCGGCGTTGACGAGTCCGATTTCCGAACCGGTCCATTTGCGCAGCCCGTCGGCCAGCAGGTTGCCCAGTTCCGATTCGGCCAGCGGATCGTGGCCGAGCGGCTCCCTCAGCACCGCCGCCGGCCGGTCCAGCGCCCGGCGCCCGGCCAGCCGCGCGCGCCCGATCAGGGCGGCCACCTGTTCATCGTCCGCCTCGCCTTCGACGCGAATCGCGTATCCGCGCATGTCGACCGGCCGCCTTTCGCCTTCGGCGAACGTGATTTCCATGACGCCGAGGTGGGTGCCGAATTTTCCCGCGCCGCCGATCAGCACGGAACCGGCACGCTCCGCCTCCTCCAGCAGATGGTGCGTATGGCCGCCGACGATGATGTCGATTCCCGGCACGCACCCGGCCAGTTCCCGGTCGAAGCGGAGGCCGACGTGGGACAGGACGACGATGAGATCCGCTTCGCCGCGCAACTCCCGGACGGCGCTTGCCGCGGCTTCGAGCGGATCTTCCGCGTGCCAGCCGAGGGGACCGTAAAAATCGTTGTAGGGCGCGGTGACGCCGACAAGACCGATTTTTCGCCCGGCCTTCTCCACGACCAGCGTCCGCTTGAGCCAGGGCGGCCGGTGTCCCGTCCGGTCGGCGAGATTCGTGCCGAGCACGGCGAATTCGGCGGCCGAAAACATGCGTTCCAGCTGCGGCCGGGTGAACGTCAGCCCTTCATTGTTGCCGGGGAGAAACGCCTCGCAGCCGATCGCGTTGAGCACCTGCACGTTGGCCACCCCTTCCGTGCCTTCCGTTTCGCTGCGCATGCGATCCATGTGATCCCCGCAATCGACGACCAGAAGCTGCTCCGGCGGCACAACAGCACGGAATCGGCGGATGGCGGCGGCCAGTTTCGGCATGTTTTCAAAGCAGCTGTGCAAGTCGTTGGTGTGCAGCAGGACCAAGCGATTCAAAGCCCGCGACAACAAAGGTCCCCCCCGGCCTTCCTTCCCCGATTTCGTTTCAAAGCCCATTATACATCAAAACGGAAATGTTTCAGGCGAAGTTTGAAAAACGGTCCGCCCGGTTGTCAACTTCCGACGCAAGTTGCTATTATATGGGTAGCAACCGATGCCAAGGAGGCCGGAATTTTGAGAGTCCACGTTTATGATCTGCAGGTGGGAGACCGTCTGCTGCACGACGTTTTCAACCCTTACGGCCTGTACGTGTTGCCCAAAAACAAAATCCTTACGGCCGAGGACATCGTCAAATTGCGGAACCACCGGATCGAGTACGTGGAAATCGACTACCGGGAGCCGCAGGAAGACGACTACACGCCGCCGCCGCAGGCAAGGCAGATCGTGGAAGAAGCCGGGCCCAGATTTGAAAGCGCCGTCAAAGGCATGAAGGACTACTATTTGCGCGTCAGCGGCGAAAACGGCGGCTCCATCGGGGAAGAGGAAGTGACCGGCCATTTCGATCCGCTGATCGAGAACCTGCGCAAAGAATCCGACTTCGTCAGCGTGCTGCTTCTGCTCAACACCCAGGATGAATACACGTTCCAGCACAGCGTGCAGGTCGGCATGATTTCCTATACCCTGGCCCGCTGGCTCGGCAAGGAAGAAGAGGAGGCCCGGCTGATCGCGAAAGCCGGCTACCTTCATGACATCGGCAAAAGCAAAATCGACCCCGCCATCCTCAACAAGCCGGCCAGCCTGACGGAAGAAGAGTTCGAGCTGGTCAAAACCCACACGGTGCACGGCTACCACATTCTCAACCGCTCGATGCCCGAGCGGCCCGAATTTGGCCTGGTCGCCCTTCAGCACCACGAACGGCTGGACGGCTCCGGGTATCCCCAGGGTCTCAGGGGGGACGCCATTCACCCCTATGCCCGGATCGTGGCGGTGGCCGACGTGTACAGCGCCATGATTTCGCCCCGGGCCTACCGGAAAAAGCGCGATCTGCTCGACGTCCTGCAGGAATTGCAGCGCCTCAGCTTTTCCGAATTGGATCCCGTCGTCGTCCACACGTTCATCAACAACATGATTCCGAATTTCATCGGCAAGCGGATCCTGTTCAAGAACGGACAGACGGGCACGATCATCATGAACAATCCGCACGACCCGTTCCGTCCCCTCGTCAAAATCAAAAACGAGTTCATCGATCTTTCCAGACGGAAAGATCTGGTCATTGAAACCATTTTCGTGTAGGCAGGATTTGCGCGGGGGCGTCCCGCCCGGCACAAGCCGCGCAAAACGAAAAAAACCGGCTTTCCGCAAACGGCGGTCGTTTGCGGAAAGTCGGTTCCGGTTTTCCCGCCGGCACGGGCACATCCGGTCAGTACACCACCCTGCGCGCTTCCAAAAACGTTTTTTTCCAGAACGGTTTGTTGATGTCGGTCACCTGCACGCCGTCCTTCGGCTTGTCGGAGGCGTGGATCATCTTGCCGTTGCCGATGTAGATGCCCACGTGGCCGACGATGTCGTTGGATTTGTACCGGCCGGGCAGGTAGAAAAACAGGAGGTCCGCTTTGCGCAGGGACGTCCGGCTGACCGGCTTGCCGACCAGCGCCTGCTTGCGGCTGGACCGCGGCAGGTTGACGCCGAATTTGCCGAACACGTACTGGACGAAGGACGAGCAGTCGAACGCTTTGGACTGCGGATACGGTTTGGCGCCGAACACGTAAGGCACGCCGATGTATTCGTGGGCCGCTTCGATCAGGGCGTTGACATCGATGTCCTTCAGCTTCGCATCGGCGGGAATGTCCGCGGGCGCCGCGGAAGACGGCCGGCTCCCGGCCCGGTTTGTGAACGGGTCGTACGGATCGTCTTTGAAATCCGGCAGACCGTCGTCGCCGGCCGGCTCCACCTGCGGTTTCAGCAGCAGCTTGTCGCCGTCGATCTCGTAGTCGAACACCCCGGCAAAAAGCGCCCTGACCGTCTCCAGCGGAATGTACAGCTCGCCGTTCATGCGGATCGCGGGCTTGTCCAGTTTCACCGGATCGCCGTATCGCAAAGCGTCCCTGGACCCCGGCTTCAGTTCGAAAGCCACGTCATTGTCCCCGATGCGATACAGGTCCGTTTCCGGATCCCGGCTCGTCTTGAACTCCAGCTTGTCGGCCAATTGGCCGAGCGGCACGTACAGGAGCCCGTCCCGGAACGTGAGCCGGATGATGCCGTCCCGCTCCCGGTCCGCTTCTTCTTTGAGGCTGAATCCGCGGAATCCCTGCCCACCGGCTTCCCCCGTCCGTCCGGTTCCCGCTTCGTCGCCGGTCTTCACCCGGTTCCCGGCGCGATCGGACCAATCGGCGCCCCGCTGGTCGCCGCAGCCGGCCGATGCGAGGATCGCAGCGGCCAGACCGGCGGCCGCCGCCGCCCGCCAGATCCGTCTCATGCGCGTTCCCCTGCCGCGCAAAATCCGCTCCATGCCACACCTCTCCTTTGTTTATCAACCGATTATCGAACGATAGTTGTAGCTTGGGCGGAAAATGCAAAAATATGCGGCTTCGTGGTAAAATGGAACCATCGCATCCAGGGGGGAATGACATGGAACGGGAAACGGAAGCCGTTTCGGACGTGCAGCCGGCAAGTTTTGCCGGGGAGAGCGGCCCGCCCGACGCGGCCGGCCCGCCGGCTCCGGCAAACCCGGCCGCCCACGGCCCCAGCCAGGCGGCCCTGATCGTGGGCATCTTCGCCCTTGTGTGCAACGTGACGCTCATCTTCGCGCTTTTCGGCATCGTGCTCGGCATCGTCGCCGTCATTCTCGGAGCCGCCAACCTGCAGCGCCACCGCCACGCGAAGGCGGGCTTCGTGCTGGGCTTTCTCTCCTTCGTGCCGCCGGCGGCTTACCTGCTGACGGCGGTGGCCATCATCCGTTCGGATCCGATTTTGTTTTAGGGCCAAAACCGGCGGCCAAAACCGGCGAACGGCGCCAGCCTGGCCTGCCGGCCCCCGAATGGCGGCATGACGGGAGAGCCCCCGATGGCCGGCCATCGGGGGCTTTTCCATGGGCGGCCAGGCCGATCCCGCGATAGGGGAAAACCGGCGATCCTTCCAGGACGAGACGGACGGCAACCGGCGCGATGCGGGCGTTGAAATCGGCGACCTTCACGGCTTGTTGCTCCTTTTCCCGTCTTTTCCGTTGTCGCGTGCGCTGCCGGTCCCGTTTCCAAATCCGTTTCCATCACCGTTTCCGAAACCATTTCCGTATCCATTCCCATATCCATTCCCGTTTCCGTTCCCGTTTTTGCCGTCCACGTGCGCCTCGGCCAGCATGTAGGCGATCACGGCGCCGACCGACGTGATCAGCGCGGTCACTTTCACGATGGTGTCCTCGCCGGCGCCGGCCAGCACAAGCACGCTGGTGACCACGCCGGCGAGCAGAGCCCAAAATTTCCGGCTGCCCAGTTTCCGTTTCCAGTCGATCACGGGCCTCACCGTCCCCCGGCTTGTCAGCCTTGTCTGATACAGCTTACGCGTGTCTTCCGGGGTTTGTCCTCCGCAAGCATCCAATCTTGTCATCTCTATTTCTTTGACGTCAGCTTCACTTTGTGATACGCAATCTGTCCCGGCCCGCCGTATCATTGGTCAGCTTGTGAAAGGAGGAAAGCCCGGCATGAAAGACAGATACCCGTTCCGGCCGTGTTCGAAATCAGCGAAAGTTCGATTGGCGTTCGCTTCCCGGACCTGGCGACTCGCGGGGGACCGGCCGGAAATCGGGATCGATCAATGCAGCGGCTGGAACAAAGCAAATAGAAAAGGACGCACTGGATCTGTACCTCCAGTACGTCCGCCGAAGATTTTGGGTAAATTTTGGTCAACTCCCGCATTCAGGCCACACAAAACCCCGACACATCAAGGATTAGCCGATCGAACCTTCCATTTCGAACTTGATAATTTCTACCTATTATACTGTTTCACTTCATTTCGAAAAGCCCGTAAAATCGGGCTTTTTCTGTTTTCGGTTTTTCATGGCATATCATGATTTTTCAAATGATTGTGGGCAGATTGTGGGCAAACAAATCCCCCGGGCGGTGCTTCCGCACGCGGGGGACAGTATCATCATATCACACACCGACGATGTCGGCTATATCGAACCATTCCCCATCAACCCGGATCCGCCTGCGGATCGGATTCACTTGCTCCACAACGCCCTCAACAATCAGCTCCTCGAACGGATCATACATCCGCAGCCGCACCGGCACGCGCTCGTGCAGCGACTGCGCAATCGCCGCGTTAATCCGCTCAACCTCTTGTTCATCCAGTGCCGGTCTCTCCCGTTTCCCGCCCCGGCGCGCCTCATCCCGGAGGATGCGAATCCGCTCCTTGTGTTCGGGCAGGATCATGCGGCTCGACTCCCAAAGCAAATTGCGTCCCTCGGTCAGCTTGTTCGGTCTCACGCCGGCCTCACCGCCGGCTGGAGCGCCAGGATCGCGTCCGCCCGGAACGTCCGCGGCGCCCCGGACGTGCAACAGAAAGCCCGAACGATTCCATTACGCACGCCGTGGACGAAGATGGTGCGCTGCGTAAGGCGGCCGTTTGTGGCCATATAGATGATCTCGACATAGCGGTCGGTGTATTTGGCGATAGGCATGGGATCGCCTCCCGAATGTATGTTCGTGTGATTAGATTATAATGGGAACGTGTGTTCGGTGTAAAGGGGCGCAAATGAGAGGGCTTACCTGCCACATATTGCCAAATTGGGACTTTTGATGTAGAATGGTGGCGAACATGTATGAGCAAGTCCCCCAGCCGATGGGGAAAATATAAGGTGAAGGAGACCATGACAAAGAGAAGAGTATTTTACAGCTTTCATTACGAGAAAGACAATTGGAGAGCCGCCCAAGTCAGAAACATGGGTGTTGTCGAAGGTAATACCCCTGTATCTGACAATGACTGGGAAGAAGTCAAAAAGGGGGGTGATAAGGCGATCCAAAATTGGATCGATGAACAATTAAAAGGGAGATCATGCACAATTGTTTTAATTGGAGAAAAGACAGCCGGTCGAAAGTGGATAAATTACGAAATTGAAAAATCGTGGAACTCCAAAAAAGGTGTTGTTGGAATCTATATTCACAATTTGAAAGACAAGGACGGAAATCAGTCCAAAAAGGGAAGAAACCCATTTGATGATTTCACGGTAACGGTCGGTAATGAAAAAAAGAAGTTATCAAGTATTGTAAAAGCTTATGACCCCCCGTACATAACAAGCACTTATGTGTATGATTATATAAAACAAAATATTGCACAATGGGTTGAAGAAGCAATTGAAATAAGAAATAAATATTGAGGGTGCATCTATGGACAGAAATAATAAAATTCTTGATGAAATACCTCAAGCTGCACAATCTCATTTAAATATGTTACAGGCCATTATCCAAAGAATGTCTACTAATTGTACATCGTGCAAAACTTGGTGCGTTACTTTAGTTTCAGGTTTAATGGTCGTCTTGTTCACCAATTCAAAATCTATATTATTTCCAGCTATATTAGTTCCGATAATTCTCTTTTTTGTTTTAGACGCTTATTACCTGTCTCTGGAAAAGAGATTCCGTGATGCTCACAACAACTTTATCAAAAAGATGCATGATGGCACTTTAATTGTATCTGACTTATTTGTAATGGCTCCATCAGGAAACCAGAAAAAAGCTTTTTTCAAAGCTATGTCATCTTTTTCTATTTGGCCCTTTTACGTTACGTTATTTTTATTAAACTTGGTCATTTATCTTTATTTAGTTTATTTTTCATGAAAGGGGTTACATTAAATGAAGTCCAAGATCCCATTTCCATCTCAACCTGTTCCCTCGTCAAGGCCTACTCCCGGACCAAGACCAAGCCCTAATCCAGGACCAGTACCCGGGCCAAGACCTACACCTCCAGTTAAGCCGCCAGTTCGTTAAAATTCATAAGGGGTGTTGTCAGTCTACTTGGACAGCGCCCCGTTATTATTTTATGTTAATACTTTAATCAGATAAAGAGTAACGATAAAAATCACCAATATTAAAGGGCACCCAATTCCAAAGGCAACAGCCGCTGAAGCTTCATATGGATCTTCTAAAATCTCATTCTTAAACCAAGTTTTCAATTTTGTAAACATATTCATCAACTCCGATAATAAGTTTTCCATTTATTCTTGAGGTTATTCCCCGCCCAGCTGTACGGCCGGGCGGGGTTTCTTCATGCTTTCTGCGACCGAATGGTCCGCAGCGCCACGGCCACGGCGCGCCAGCCGAGCAATTCCATCGGTTCATGCACCAGCTCGGCGACACCGGGAAATTCCTTACGGAACCATTCCGGCGCCGAGATTTTTTTCGTCTTTTCTTCGAGCTCAGCGATCCGCTTCTCCGCAGCAGAGATCTTTTCCATCAGAGCCTGCATCTGTGCTTCTTCCCTCCTATACCAGTCGATCAGATATTGTGTCGGCTCAACTGCCCGATCCTCCGCATTCGCCGTCCACCCGTAGGACGGCGCGTAACGTTTCCGGATCTCGTAGTGCAGGTGGCTTCCAGTACCGATGCCAGTGTTCCCCTGCCGGCCGATTTCCTGCCCGCGCTCCACTCGGTCGCCGACCTTCACGCTGACCGAATCGAGATGGCAGTAGCAGTGAAGGTGTTTTTTCGCGTCCAGAATGGCCACGACGTTGCCGTAGTTTCCGAAACCGCTGCCGGCCGCCCCCCAGCCTGCGAACATGACGACGCCTTCCAAGAATGCTTGGATCGGCGCCCGGTGTTCTTTGACCAAATCGATTCCGGTGTGGAACCGTCTGTCTCCGTAGACAGGATGGATGCGCCAGCCGTAGGGACTAGTGATGCGGTATCCTTCGAAAGGATTCACTCTTCATCCCCTCCCCGGCTGGCATCGACGTGCGCCTCAGCCAAGATGTACGCCACCACGGCGCCCACCGAAGTGATCAGGCCGGTGATCTTGACGATGGTGTCCTCGCCGGCTCCGGCCAAAACAAGAGCGCTGGTTGCCACGCCGGCTACCAGCGCCCAGAATTTCCTGCTGCTGAGCTTCTTCTTCCAGTCGATCACGCTTCACCCCTCCCCTCCAGTCTGTCGATTCGGCGGTGGGCCGATTTCGCCGACTCTTCCACTCGCGCCACGCGCTCCACCAAGTCAGCGTAGTCCTGCCGCATGAGGCGGATTTCCACGCGCATGTCGTCCACCGCCTGCCGGATATAGTTCACGCTGGCGCGCAGCTCGCCGTCCTCCGCGCCGTCCTGACGCACGGACCGGGACCGGCCGAGCCAGCCGAGCACGATGCCGCTGATGGCCGCGGCGGCCGAGATGGCCGCCGTGATGGTGATTCCATCCATATTAACACCGCCCCCTCCCAACAAATCAGGCCCCGCTTCAATCAGCGGAGCCTTGATATTCTGCCCCAGTGATGGTTTGGTATTGTTCCGGCGTGATCTTCCCGGCGGCGACGAAAATAGCGACTTGCTCAGGCGTATACCTTCCGGCGTCGTAATGGCGTTTCACGATTGTGAACCAATCCATGGCTCAAATCACCCCCTTGCTGACGAGTTCCAGAAGCAACGCGGCCTGTTCCTGCTCCGATTGCTCTAGCCGAATTTGCGTATCGACAAGCTCAAGCGCGAGCAAGGCGTTTTCTTCTTCAAGTTGTGCAATCCTTTCATCCGGGCTTCTCGGTGCGGGCGGCAAAGGCTCGACCCTCTCTACTCTCGATTGCTCGATATATGCCCCGGCTTCCATGTCGAATTGATAAGTGACATCAGCAACAGTTTCGGCGTTAATGCGAATTGTCTCGGTTATGATAGCACCTCCGAGAAAATACGTTTCTATCGTACTGCCCGTGTCTACGATTTTATAGACGTTTTCGTCCCTGATCTCGTAATTAATAATCATGAGTAGTATCCTCCGTTAAAGAATACCGTTGCGCTTACTGGGTCTGCACTCAAATTTTTGACTCGTAAAATAAGACTGCTATTGAATTTGAATTGCAAATTCGTGAACTGAATTTTTGCTTCCCCTGTATAACTCATAGAAACACTGCGATGGCCGGAAAAAGACGGTCTAAACGCTTCTCCGCCGGAATTAAAGTTTAACGGTTTTTCCACGCCGTCCGCAACAACATTCATATGAAGTCGCTGTGCATGCCCACTGATGGAGCTTTGAAATATCCACTGTAATTCCGTCAATATACCGGAACCATTGACGACGAAAATGTCCATGCTTGTTCCTGCCGAAAGGTTTATTGCAGATGATCCGTTAATCATATTCAGAGTCATGCTACGAGGATCGAATCCCACAGGTTTCCACCCACTTCCGTCATAGTATTCGGGCAATCCGTTATTCAAACGGAATCGCAGGTTATTAAGCAACCGCGTGTCGACGTACTGCTTCGTCCGTTGCGGCGTCATAAACCTGTTCGCGGCCGTTCCTGCCTCCGCTTCGGCTTGCGATGCGGTCGGGAAGTTATCAACGCTGCCGAGACCGACTTGTGCTTTTGTGACAGCGTGTGGGTTGTCGGTACGGGCGATGTGCGCCGCGGCCGCCTCGAGCGTCGTCGCCGGCGCCGTCCGCCAGTTGGACTTCCCGGTGATCGCCCGAAGCATATAAGCGAACCAGCCCAGCAGCGTGGAGATCGTCCCGGAGTCACCAGATGGCGCCGAGGTGTCGCTCACCGTTCGGCTACCGATTTTGGCGTCCGTCACCGCTCCGTCAGCCAGTTTCGCCGTTGTCACAGATCCGTCCGGGTGATCGAGGACGGGGGCGAATTTGTGGGTGTCAATGGCCGATTTCAGCTCTGCCGCATTGCCCTCGATCCGGTTGAAGTCACTGGGCGCCGGCACATCCGCTGACGTCCAGTTCGTTTTCGGTGTTTGCCACGGCATGTCATGTCACCCTCCTGCCCATGAGTCTGGCTGTCATTGCTCCAGCCCATGTGATTTCCTGTCGGATTACATGTATTTCCTGGCCAACCACTTTTACTCGGTCACCCAGCTCGATGGCTGGATTACCACGCCATTCGACCTCAATGTCTCGGCGAGAGTCTTTCGCCGATGCGAGCAACGTTATTGCAATCGCTTGCGCCTGGGTAAGCGTCTGGACGAGCGGGTTGGCTGGATACTCATATCGCAGAACGCCGTTTTCGATGATGCTGGTCTGATCCCGTGCGATAACCTTCTCGCCGCCCTGGACGCTGAGGGGTTTCCCTGTAATGACGAGCGTCACGTCTTCCGGCGTGTTGCCAGTGTTCTGGACACTGATTTCTGCCCCCCAAGCGTAGTACGTCGCCCCGACGATGCTCACGCCCGCCGGCGGGCTGACCAGCGAGGCTGTCGCTTCGATGACCGGCACCTGCATGTACTGCGCCGTAATCGTCACGGTTTGTCCTGCTGGCACTTCGATCGGCTCCATGGAGCGATACACTTCCTGCGGCGTGTCAGCCGGTCGAAGCGGTTGAGTTGTCACAACGACCTCGTTTGCCACTTGATCCTGTCTCGACGGGGCGGAGAGCGGCGGGAAATAGTCGTCAGCCGTGATCTCCGCGACCGGAGTGGGGGGGACGCTGGATATGCTCTCGACCCGAATCACGCCGTCACGGTCTGCGTACACGACGGCCAGCCCGGCCTCAGCGATGATCCGCAACGCCTCTCGGTGCGACGTGGACGAGAGCCACGCCCACGGGATGATGATGGACTGGAGTGCCGGGTCGATGGTGTATTCGCCCGACTTCAGCCCGGCATCCACCAGTACCTGTTCGGCCAGTGTGTAGAGGCTCACATTCTGCTGGATCGCACTGGACTGATACGTGATTTTCCGAAGCAATTCGAGCCGATCCCGCGCCGTCACGATCGCCTCCAGCGCGTCGTCCGGACTGTCCCAATCCAGCGACCAGAATGTGCCGAGCGGCACCCACTCGTCTTCGGACCCGAGCCAGACCCGGATGCGGCGGTTTGGTTTTAGGAGGCGCCAAAGCGGAGACTGGTCGTTCGTCACGTCGAATTTTCCGCCTTCGTTTGCCAGTCGGATGCTGATTTCATTCGCACTGATGTTTCCGACCGGAAGACTGCCCTGCGATACCTCGCGTTCCTCGATCATCCGCACCTCAACCACGTCGCCGCGGTAATAGGTCTCCTGGATCGATGTGAAAAACTCAATGATCTTCGCCTGCCGTCCGGGATGACTCCAGCGGGTGATGGTCAGCTCCTGCCGGGCGACGTCCAGAACCGGCACCGGAAGAACCAGCAGCCAGTCCACAGAGCTATTTCCCGTGACCACTTCGGAACGGAGCAGCGTCCCGTTTTCCGCATACAGGTCCACCCGGAAGTCGACCGGCCATTCTTCCCGGGCCGTGTCACCGACGACCCGAAGGAAATGCACTGGCCGAGGAAGGTGCGTAACGATCAGGCGCGGATAAAGTGGAGTGAAGGCACCGTCTTCTCCGGCCAATTGCACACCCCACCAGCCGAATTGGTAGCGGCTCAGGTCCTCCGGCTCCGGGGCAAGATGGTAGGATCCATCGAGCGTCCACGAACCGTCGAGCGAAGCCCATTTATGAGTCGTTTCCAGCACCCCGTCGGTCACCTGCCGTGGATAGCTGACATTGGTCTGTTCGGAGGCATCTATCTGGATGCTCTGATCGATCTCCCAGTTCGTGTAGTCGATGGTCACGCGGACGTCGACCTGACGCTTGTCCGCCCGCATCCGCTCCATGAAACCCTGTGTCACGGGATACACGTCAATCACCTCACGTGATGAGAAGCGCTGCCACATCCACGCCCTCAGCCCGAGAATAATCGATCCAGACCTGCGAAGTGCCGGGTTGGTTGTACACCTGCGGATCGAGCGGGCCGATGAAGACGCATGCGGCCGGCGGAACAACCACCTGCCGGTCCTGAAGTTTCAAACCACCCACGGTGTATCCGGAGCGGATCGTGACCGTGACCTCCTCCTCGTTCGTGTTGCAAATGTGAAGCACGATCTTTCCCGTCGAATTCTCAACGCTGTGCCCGTCTTCGGCCGCCGGCGAATAGGCCGGAATCAGCCCGGCATCGGATACTTGCTGCCTCGGAATGCTCACTCGTGCCATGGTCCTCCCTCCTGTCACTGCTCAATGAACGGGATCGAAACCTCGTCCCAGTACCGAACGCCGCCTCGCGTATGCCAGAGCGACGTCGTAATGTCGCCGACGTAGCACGTCATCGTCTTCTGGCCGCCAGCATCCGGGTACTCGAAGCTGAAAAAAGGCTTGTTCGCTGCCAGCAAGTCGAGAATTGTCTGCAGGTCGGCATCGGGCAGATACCGCCATACAACATCCACCCGGCGGACACCGGGGCGGATAACCTCCATCACCATGCGGCCGGAAGCGGTCCGTGATGCTTTTGTAATATCGAAGCGCCCGACCTTTACCTCGGCCGGGCGCGCAACCAGTGTTCCAGCTATGCGAATTTCGGCCATTCATCACACCCCCTGCGGCCGGACGACGAGTTGAAGACCCTGCCGCTGACCTTCTGCGATGATCTCGGGCAGAATAGCGCGCGCAAACTCGCGCGTCCCTACCTTGAGCACGATCTCACGATCCGCACCGGACTGCGCTCCGGACGATTGCGTGACGCGCAACGCTGTCACGAATGCCTGATAGATCGCTCGGGCCAGCGATTCTTCGCTCGGGACCATGTCCCCGAGGTCCCGGACGCCCGGCGGCAACGGGACAACTGCCTCGGGGCGTGAGCCCTCGCCGATCATGGCGAGCGTAGGCCCGAATACTTGAGCGCCCCTCGCCAGCATCGGGATTTTCGGGATCGGAGGCAAACCAATCGTAAAACCTCCAACCGTCCCAACGAACGGAATGTTAATCTCTGGTACGGTAATTTTGAGAGAATTCAGGCCGTCGATAAACTTGTTTATGGCTCCAATAATGACATTTATTGCCGATTTGATCCGACTCACAATTCCATCCCAGATTTGACCGGCCAGGTCTCGAATGCGCTCCCAGATCCACGACAATATATCGGATAACTTATTCCAGCTCGCCTCGATTTGGGCGGTATTCTCTTTTACCTGTGCTGAAATTCTGTCCCGGATCCACCCCCATGTGGTGGAGGCAGTTGAGGATATTGCGTCCCATGTATTACTCAGCCATTGTTTCGTTTTGCTCCAAATTGTTTCGGTGTTCGTTTTGATGTTGCTCCACCTTTCTGAAATCGTATCCCGAATATTTTGCCAAGTGTTTGATACAGCGGACCTGATTCCTTCCCAAAGTCCTGTGAGCCATCCAACAATCGCGTTCCAGATGGCTTTCGTGACATTTTGGATCCACGTCCATGCAGCTTGAATATTATCCTTAATCGACTGCCACACAGCTACGGCCGTGATTTTGATGTTCTCCCAAGTCTGGACGATGAAATTCCACACCGTTTGGCCAATAGCTTTCACATAATTCCACGCCGCTTCCCAATCACCGCGAATGATGGCCAGAACAAGCCCGATGATGTTTTTAACCAGATTGATCGCGGTCTCAATGATGATGCCGATCTGCCGCCACACACCGCCGAGCAGAGCGAGAATGGTGTCACCCCAGTTGGCCCAGAACGTTTTCAAACCGTTCCAGATCACTTTCGCTGTCGCAACAAGGCCATCCCAAATGGTAATGGCTGCATCCTTAATTACTTCCCAGATCGAGATGAGGAAGGGTTTAATCCTTTCCCAGAGATTCTTCAGAAACGCTCCAACCTCATCCCAGTTGGCGATGATGAGTGTCGCGATAGTAACAAGGATTGTCGCGGCGGCCACAACCGCCCCGATCGGGCTTGTGATGGCCAAAATGGCCAGGCCGACCACAGCCAGCACGCCGGCGACGGTTTCCATGACCGGACCGACGGTCGACCAGTTTGCGCGCACCCAATCCGCAGCCCGGGCAAAACCGTCGATCACGCTCTGTAGCCACGGGAACGTGTTGAGTGCGCCGGTCTTGAGTCGTTCCCACGCGCCGGAAATTGCGTCCACCGTCTTCTGCCACGCCTGGGCGATCCGGCCGGCTCCCGCATCCACCTCTTCCGCCAGATCTGCGAAGACGTTTCCGAGACCAGCCACGCCGGGCAGATCCCCGATCTCCAAACCTTCGAGCTCAAGCGTCGCCGGGGAATCGGCCATCTCTTCCTGTATCGAGTGCACTTCGTCGAAAGACTGCAGGTTACTCTGCGCCGCTTTCGCAGCCTCCTCCACTGATTCACCGAGCCCCTGCTGCGCCTCCGCGGCCTTTTGCGCCGTGGTTGCCACCTGCTGCGCAGACTGAGCGACAGCCGTGCTTCCGGAGGCGGACGTCTTTGCGGCCGCCATGGACTGCGCAGCCATGGACTTCAGGCGGTTCGCCATGTCCGTCATGGCCTGAGAGGCTCCACGGAGGGCCGGTATGAAAACAGAAATGGCACCGATGATCGCCCCCGTCCCGCGCACGATGAGCGATGCGGCGTACAGCACCACGGCGGAGATGCCGGACCATACCCGGCGCGCGATGTCGCCGAGTTGGTTCCAGTACCTCGCGATCAGGAGCGCGGTCGCCGCGACAGCCGCCCCGATCACCATCCATGGGAGCAACGGCCGCATCGTCGCAACCAGGCTCGTCCGCAGTTTTTTCAGCGCCGGGATTAGCATGCCAACAATGACCGGCACGAGCGCGCCACCGATCGCGCCGGCGATTCCGATGATGATCGGCTGTACCCACGGCGGAAATGCACGGCGGAGAGCTCCGAGGAAGCCCTCGCGGCTCACCAGATCGGCGAATCGACCAATCGCCGCGTTCAGCTTTTCCATCGCCGATGCGAGGCCGAAAATCCGGATGATGTCCTGACCCATGCCGCGGGTGATGGTTGCCATACCATCCTTCAGCTGCTCCCATTGCCCAAGCATGGTTTTCGATTGCGCCTCCATGGCGCCGCCGAATTTCCGGATCATGCCGCGCAGCACAGCGTCTATCGCAACTGTCGAGCTGACGGCCCCCTTCGAGACCTTCTCCATCGCTTCCGGGACGGTCACGCCGATCGCCTCGGCGAGAAATTCCCACGCCGGAATACCCTGCTCGGTGAGCTGGAGCATTTCTTGCGAGGCGAGCTTTCCCTTTGCGCGAATCTGACCGAGCGCTCGGATGACGGACTCAAACATCTGCGAGCCGCCGCCCATCGCCGCAACTGCGTCGCCGATCGGCGTGATCATTTCGAGCACGCGATCAGCCGTGAAGCCGTAGGCGAGCAACTGACGGGAGGCCTGTTGCAATTCAGCCATTCCGAATGGCGTCCGGCGGGCTTGGATTTCGAGTTCACGCAAAAAACGAGACGCCTCTTCAGCCGATCCAAGAAGCGTCGTGAAGGCGATCTGGCTCTGTTCAAAGTTTGCCGCCATCTTCACCCCGACAGCTCCCATACCGGTCAGGGCTGCACCAGCAACTGCGGTTGCCCGCGTCACCACCCGCGCCATCGTAAGGGCGGCCGGGGTGACTTTCCGGATCGCCTCTGGCATGGACCGGGATTGGCGCTGGATGTTCCTCGCGAAGTTGTTCCACCGGCGGTCGGCCTTGCTGATTGCCGAAACAAAGCGCCCTGTCGAAGCGATCAGGGCGACATTGAAAGCGCCTACCGTTGCCATTTCTAGCCACCTCGGTTATGATCGAATTGCGGAAAATTTTGCAAAGGAGCGGATATGTATGAAGAAAATCCGCTGGTTCCCGGCCATCGTCGGCGGTTTCCTCAGCGGACTGGCTTTCTACTTCGTGGTTTCCATGTTCGCAGCGTCCCCTCAGGTATGGGCTCTGTTTGTCGGCTGGCTCCTAGTCGGTTATTGGGCAGGAACGGGAAAGAGCCGTGCCTGGGGACGGGTTTGGCTCGTGTTATGTATCCTCTGCTTCCTGCTCCCGATCAGCGCCTTCGTAATGGGCGCCAGCACCACAGCAGATGCGATCAATACATCAGCGAACGAAGCCGAGCAGGCGGGAGCTGCTATCGGCGGCGCTATCGGAACAACACTCCTGACCGGAGCGGCCGGAGTGATTGGGTTTTTCCTCGGAATCATCTTCGCGATCCTAGCCTATTTCGGGCTTCGTGCCCCAAAAAGCGTATCGGTTACCTCGGCACCTGCCGAAACAGAAAAATGATTGAAAGGCGGCCGAATCACCGGCCGCCTTCTTGATTTGCAGCTGACAGTATCCTCGCCCACATTTCGACGATCGCAATCTGGTCTTCGACCGACTGCTCCTCCGCCCCCTTCGTCTGCACTTCCCTCCTCGGCATGAAGTCCTCCGGCTCATACGGCTTGCGCCGGCTCTTTTTGTCCCGCATGGCATTGGCCACGGTTGACGCGATGAGGCCAGCCCGCCAGTCTTCTACCTCAGTGCCCCACGGTTCGAGCTCAAAAAACGCCATCCATTCCGCCAGCTCCCGGCTGCTCACTCGGGATAAGAGCTCCTGGACAGTCATCCCGAGCGCAAGGGCGAGACGAAAATAGAACCGGCGGGCCGGGTTCGCCCTCAGTTTCCCGCGAGCTCTTCGACGTCTTCAGGCCGAAGACCGGACAGCCGCTGCGCCACTGCGAAAACACGATCGAGCGCGGCCGCAGACTTCTTGCCGAGTGCTTCCGCGTCTTCGTCGGAAAAGACCCGGTTCCCTTCCTCGTCCACGACCGTCAGAGCCACGAGCTTCGCCCGGATGTTTCGAAGATTCATGCGAGTGTTTTTCCCGCGTTGCTCAACGATCGACTGTTCGAATGCGTCGCGTTCGGCGCCGGTGAGACCGCGGACGCGGACGACACCGCCCCATTCGGGGACTTCGACTTCTTCAGTCGGCAGGTCCTGAGCTTTCAGGATTGCGTCGCGAGTCAGAAATTTGCTCACGTTCTGTCCTCCTCACATCAGTTCGTGATTTCCCCGAATTGATACACACCGGACAACGTGATCGTGACTTCCGCCTGCACGACATCGCCGGAGGCGATTTCTTGCGGCGCGTAGGAGGTCACGATGCCTGTGAACGTCCAGCCGTATCCGTTCGGAAGTTTGATGCGGTACTGCTTGGCCTGTCCATCCCGGAAATCCTGCTCCAGTGCCAGGTGGCCGGTGTTCGTAGGGTCGAAGTTCAGCGTCACCGTCACTTCACCCGGATCAATGATGCCCGGCAATTTCTTCCGCACGTCACCCGGCGGGTCGAGCTCATCGACTTCGGCCACCTCACGCTCCGGCTGCGGAGGCGTGATTGAAGCGATTTGCGCAATTTCCACAAACGTACCGCCAGTATCGCTCTCGCGATAGAATTTTGTTCTCAGACCAGTCGTTTCGGCCATTTCACACCACTCCTTTGTGTGTCAGAATCACATCGACGTGGTAATGCGTCTGCCCCACGTCCTCGAGGTAATCAGGCGAAAAGTTGTCCACGAGGCAAGCGAGCACCGGTAGGTGCCCGGCCATCATTCCGCTGTAACCATCCAGGCTGGCCCGAACGGTAGCTAAAATGGTCTCCGCCTCTTTGAGCGTGTCGGTCATGATCGTGATCTGGATCCGCGTGTCGCACGCAAAAACCGACGAGAGGTCCCGGCGGTTTACGTTTGAGATGGTGTTGAGCACGATCAGCGGATACGCGGCGTCCAGGTCCGGCGTTTGGTGGTAGATTCGGTCGCCGACCAGTGCGGTGATGTTCGGGTCGGACATGAGGTGCGCATATACGGCTTCCCGGGGCGAGACGTTCATTTCAGCTTCAGCCTCCGGCGGAAGGCCCGGATCATCACTTCCTGAGCCTCATGCTTTTTCGCGTCCAGCGCCGGCCGGAGCCACGGATGCGGCGGAACATGGCCGATGATCTTCCTGTCTGCCTTCCGGGTACCGCGCACGATGGCGTGCCCCATCTCCACGAGGCGACCGTACCAGCCTTTTTTGCCCGGGCCGATCTGGACGACCACGCGGCTGCCGACGCTCTCTTTCGCGATCTCGGCGTGGATGTCGCCGGCAAGCGTCCCGGTGACCTTCCGTTCCCGCGCGTTCTTTTCGGCCTCAGCCCGTATCACCTCGGCGCCTTCCAGTGCCACCTCCCGAAGATGCGCGCCCGACACTTCCCGCGGCATCATGTTCAGGTGCGCGCTAATTTCCTCCATGCCTTTCACTCGGACCTTCATCCTCATGCCGGGCGCACCTCCTTACAGAGCAACGTCAGCCAGCGGCGGCGACCATCCCGGTCCAGAACAGCTTGAACAGTGAACTCACGGCCGTCGTGGTGAACAATCATCCCCGGCTCAACCCCGCGGCGCCAGCGGATCGTCACGCGATGGTCGGACTGCTCCGCCGTCTGCATTGATTCGAAGCGAAGGCGCCCGGTGAGAGCCTCCACGGCGGCCCAAACGGTGCAAACGGGTTGCCACTGTTTCGGCAGTTGGTTGCCGAATTGATCTTTGCCGGAGGTGTACCGTCCGATTTCGACGCGGTGACGAAGCATGCTCATCTGAAATGCCATGATTATCCACCACCCGGCGCGCGGTAGTCTCCGGAAAGAGAAAGGTGAGCCTTGATCATGTCATAGGCCGTCTGAAGGCGCTCGGTGTTGGGATGGTCCCACTCAAAATGAGCCCTGACATAGGCGATGACAGCTCGTTTGATCAGCGGATCTGTTTCATCGCGGGCCTTGTCCGGGTCGACGCCGCTGAGTGTCAGGTCAGCCTGGGCGGCGGCGATCAGGTCGGACAGCTCGCCGTCATGATCATTGCCGTCGACGCGGAGAGCCGCCTTGACATCATCGATCAGTGCCACGGCTACCGCCTCGCTTCCGACGCTTCGGCTCCTCATTCGACGTATCGGCCTCGGCAGATTTCACAGCCGAGGCCTTGTCCACACGCTCGATGAGGCCGTGACGTTCGAGATAGTCGGCTTGCCGCTCATCGGTCACCTGGTACGGCTTCCCGCGCAAGTGGAGCCGGCCCGTGAACGGGTCCACGAAGGACCGCCTCGTTTTGTACATCATCGGGCATCACGCCCCATCACGAGGTAGCCTTCTTGACCCGCACGAAGCCGTTCCATTTGATCACGTTGCCACCGACGTAGACAGAGCCGCGGTGCGCCACTTGGCCGCTGCGGAACTTGTAATCGGTGCTCCGCTGGATGTCGATTTCGCTGAAGATCGCCAGGCCGTAGTTGCTCAGGTGGCCATAAGCCATGCAGTAGGTGTCAGGCGCCGTGGTGCCACCAGACAGCACGCCGCAGGCGCTGTTGATGATGAACGGGATGCCGTCAATCAGCCCGGTGTTGCCGTTGTAGCTGATCGTGTGGATCCGGTTGCCGTTACCGTCGCGGAGCTTTGCGAATGCCTTGAGGTCGGACTTGTTCAGGATCAAGACCGCGCCGCTCTCGACGTCTTCCTCGCCGCCATAGCTGAAGATGATTTCGTCCAGTGTGCCCTCGTCGATCGTCGCCAGTGGCATGTCCGTCGACGGGTCGATCGCGCCGGCTTTGGGATTCTGGCTCGAATAGTTGCTGGCGAAGATGCCGGTGATCTTGTTGTTCGCGCCCGAACCGATCAGAATCTGCCGAGCAATACGCTTGCGCAGCGCGATCCGCACACCATTGACCACTTCGGCGTCGTAGTCGATGTCCGGCAGCTTCAGGACGCCCTCATCCTCTTCGGTGTACACCGTGATTTTGCTCTTGTTGATGCGGACGAACCCGAATTCCGTGTCGGATTCGTAGTAGTCGGCGTCATCCGCCACTTCGGCGCCTTCGCCGTAGCCACGGACATAGGACCGCTCGAAGGCTTCGCCACCGAGCCGCGGGAAGATGCGGACCAGGTCGACGAGCGACGACACTTCATTCCACGCCGGCACCATGTCCGTGCCGTACCTGGTCGGCACCAGCACGCCTTCGGTCGTCAGCTTCACGGCATTCATGGCTTTCAGGTCACGGCCGCGTTCCGGCGATGCCGCGAAGCCCCAGCGAGTGATGACGCGCTGCGGCCGATCATCCAGACGATCGATGACGCGACCGTTCCCGCCCGGTGCCGGCGAACCGTCATTCACCAGCCCGGCCCGCAGATCCACCAGCTGGTCCTGCAGCGCGCGGGCATTCGCCCTGGCGATCATCGCCTTCTGGTACTCGCTGTCCAGGGCTTCGATTTGTGCTTTCACCTGTGCGAATTTTTCCGCATTCCCTTCGTTGGCGTAGGCTTCTGCCTCCGCCACCAGCGCTTTGCGCTTTTCAACGTACTCCTGACGATTCATCGTGTTCTTGAACCTCCTTCAGTTTGATGAGCTCCAGTTGGAGCTTGAGATTGTTGGATTTGTTGGCCCGCTCTTGGGCCAAATCAAAAAGCCGGCGCATCGCTGCGTCGGCTTTCATTTGGACCGCCAGCCGGCTGAACGCATACGCCGGCGCCGCTCTGGCGTCCGCCGGTTCGCTGGCTCCGTCCGTGTAGAGGATGCCGTCAGCGAATCCGAGCTCGACCGCCTTTTGGGCGCTCATCCAGGTCTCCTCGTCCATGAGGCGCGAAATCTCGTCACGTGGCCGGCCCGTTTTGAGTTCATAGGCATTTACAATGGCCGCCTTGATCTCGTCCAGCACACCAGCCACGTGCCGGAGCTCTGCGGCATCCCCCGCTGCACGGACCCAGGGGTTGTGGATCATCATCACAGCCGCCGGCGACATCAAGACCTCATCGCCCGCCATCGCGATGATGGACGCCGCGGAGAGTGCTTTGCCGTCGATCTTGACGGTCACTTTGCCCTTGTGCTCTTTCAGGGCGTTGTAAATGCCGGCTGCGGCCCATACGACTCCACCAATGCTGTCGATCCAGACGGTCAGATTCTTGCCCCTGTGCTCGGACAACTCCCGGCGGAATGTGTTTGGCGCCGCATGATTAATGCCCAACCACTCATAGATCCAGCTGTCGTCGTCATCGACGATCTCGCCATCGATTCGCAGTTCCACATCGCTGTCAGACTTCGAAAAAAACTGCCAAAATCTCGCCATCAATTCTCACCTCCTTCGGCCGCGTCGACCACGTCGGTATCGAGCCGCCGGATGGGCTGATCGCCGCCCGGGATCGGCGGAAGGTTGAGGATCCGCCGCCATTCATTTGGTGTCAATGCACCGCGGTCGACCATCTGCACCAGCCCGAGCTTGGTCTGCATGCTCGCAAACGTCAGCGACGTAGCATCGAACACGATGCGATTTCCGAAGCCGCGCTCACGCCGGGAGAACAACTTGCGCGTGAATTCCTCGCTCATCTGTTGGGCCAGAGGGGCAATCTCGGCCTCGAAGTAGGCGAGCCATTCGTTTTCATCGTAGGTCGCCTTGACGATGGCCTCGTTCACGCGGAAAAAGCTGTAGATCCTCTCCACAGCCTGTTTTTGCATCTGCGTAGGAGGAACATACTGCTGCCCCGTGTCCCTCAGCGGCTCCACCTCAAACCGACCGTCTTGCGGCAGGATGCCGGTTTCGTTTTCAAGGCTCAAATACTGCTCCGAAAACTCTTCGACGTTTCGCCGCATATCGTCGGGCTTGAGCTGCTGTTTGAATTTCAGCAGCCAGCGAATGAAAGCGGACCGCTTGACGGCCTGCACGATGCTCTGGTCCGATGCGCTGATCACTTCCATCAACTGCTTGAGCGCCTCGGCTTTGGGCGCGCCGAAAACGTCGGACTCGGCATATTCATCGCGCAGATGGATGATGTCCGAATAGGGCAGTTCGAGCCGTTTGCCGCCCGTCAAGTGGAACCTCATCCATAGCTGACCATCGGGCTTTACCACCGCTTCGGCCGTCGCCGCCGGGATGATGTACAGCTGCGCAGGCATCCCGTCCGGATCTCGGATGATCTGGACGAATGCGTTGTTGTTCAGCTGGAGGAGTGTCGCCAACCTCTCCCGGAACACTTGCCCGCCGCTGTACGGATTCGGCTCCTCCAAAAGCATCCGCAGGTACGGCTCCGGGTTGATCTGCATCTGCCCCGCTGCCTCCCGTATGTGCATAGCGGCCAGCTTTCCGATGGCTTTCGCCTTCGGCCGGATTGCAGCCCGAACAATGTCGCTTTTGTACAGCGATCCATCCCAGGTGCGATACCATCCTCCATGGTCCGTGATGAGCTTCACGCGCATCACCGTATCGGCTCGCCTGTTGAAAATTCGATTGATCCAGCTCACATACTCACCACCTCTCAAGCGCAACAGAAAACCGCCCAATCGGGCGGCTCATGGCTGATACATGGCAAAGTCGTCTTTGCATCGGAGATATGCTACATAGGAGTTCAGGAAAGACGTGTATCCGTCAATACGTGCCTTGCTGGACTTTTTGTCCGGCGCCACGTTGTTGTTGGCGTCCACCCTGGCGGCCGTGTTCGTGACACACCAGCGGAACAATCCGTTGTGCCGGCTGAACACGACCAGCTGATCCTTGAACATGGCTCGGGTTTCCTTCATGGGGCTGGACAAAGTTTGCGGCCCCTGCGCCACCTCGAACACGACGCCGCGGCCGTCCTTTTCTTCCCGCGGGAAGCCCCGCATCTCCATTTCCTCGGCAAAATCTCCGAAGTGCCAGCGGTCGGCGCCGATTTTCCAGAAAACGACGCCATATTCCCGGGCCAACATTTCGAACCATGCGGCCACGTCTTTCCGGCTGACCAGGCTACCCTCTGAGATATGGAGAAGTTTGTCGTTCAGCGGGTCGCTGGCGCCTGTCCGGGTGAACGCCTCGTATGCCATCTGGTCCCGCTTGCTGTTTTGCTCCAGCCGGTTCCGAGCGATGAAGTAGCGCTGAAACAAGTGGAGTTTTCCGCCGAACGGAACCAGCGCCGTAGCGCAGCACAGGTCTGTTGTCTCGGCCAGGTCGACGCCCCCTACCGCGTATTTGTCACGGAGCATGTCAAGCGACATATCCGCCGCGCACTGATCGACAGTATGCAGGTCGAAGTAGGCGACCGCCGTGCTGGCTGCCCGGTTCAGATGTTTCGTCAGAAAACTCGGCCACATCGACGGGTCTGCTTGTGTCTTCGCAAATTCCTCCCGCAGATACCGCATCGTCGGCCGACCTTCCGGAATCCCAGGGTTTGCCTTGATCCAGCACCGCTCGTCCGTCGGATCATCGTCCTTGTCGATGCGGAAAATCATCGGGAACAACCGTTCATCGCTCTCTCCATTAAGGCGTTTCTCGCACCGCTCAAGCACTGAGTCGAAGATGCCTTCGCGCACGAAGCCGAACGTGCTGATGATGATACCGAGCGGCTGCGCCCTGGCACCGGTAGCCGATGTGAACACGTCATACGTGTTTCGGTCGGTTATGGCATGCAGCTCGTCGATGATGTAACTGTGCGGGTTCAAACCGTCCTGGTTTTGTGAGTTTCGCCCACCAGGTTTCATAAAACTGTCGGTCGCCGGAAACAGGAGCATCTCGGCGTTGTCGCGATCCCGTTTAGTGCACCAGTATTTTCGCGGATTATCCGGCGGCGTCAGGTGTGGACTGGACCGAAGCAGCGCTTTCGTGTTCTCGTAAACGATAGCGGCCTGAGACTTGACGGTCGCCAGGCACCACACCTGGGCCGATGGCTCACCATCGAGCATGAGCATGTAGGCGGCCAGCGCCGAAATGAACGTCGATTTGCCCCACTTCCTGGCCACCAGCAGGACGAGTTCCCGGAAATACCGGACGTCCATGCGTAGCTCCGGATCGTGCCACTTAAGGCCCAGCACGCATGCGACGATATATCTCTGTTCGATGGACAGCTCCAACGGATGACCGGCCCAGCGACCTTCCTTATGCCGGAGGAGACGGCAGAACTCGACGAATGCGTCAACATCGGTCGGATCGTACCAGACATCGCTCCGGGCCAGCAGCTCCTCGATCATCCGCTTCAGCTTGCGGATGTCTTCGCCGAAGCGCTCCGGGTGGTGGTCGACGTAATCATGCCAGTCCTGGATGTACTGCGGCAGTTTACTTAACCCGGCGCATGCGGCTTTGGACGAGCGCCTCGAACGGGTTTTGCTCGCCGCCATCCTGCCCCTCTCCTTTGATCGCACCCGCCGAAGTCACCAGTTCGGACAGCTGTTTGCACACGGTCGTGTATGCCCGCACCATCTTGTCGTAGTGCTGAGCGGCGGCGCGGATTCGCGTGACCGGAGGCTGATTCTTCCCCTCGTAAACCTCCGTGGAGCCGTTTTTGTTGATGTCGGCTTCAAGGTCCTCGAGTTCCACCTTCAGAAAAGCCGCCCGCTGGATGAGTCCGTCTACCAGACGGAGCATATCTTCCGGCATCCCGGCCAAAATTTCGCGAAGCCGCTGCTCTTCGGCCGAAATCCTTGTACGTCGGGATTTTTTCGCCAAAAAACCACCTCCTTTTCAGGCATCAAAAAGGGCCTCGACGATCAGTCGAGACCCCGGGGGTCGTATACGCGCGACCCGCGAGCGAATAATTGGGTCCGGCGCCGGTCATGCGCCGCAGCCAGGCTGCTTTTAAGACAGGGGGGCTATGGCCGGCAGATTGCATCCGGCACCGGCTCGATGAATCTGCTTAGCCCCGAATCACCACCATGCCTCGCCGCATGGCACTCTCTGCACAGCAGCTGCAAGTTGTCCGGGTTGTACGCGATGTTCCAGTCCCGCCAGTTGCTTTCGGTCAGCGGCTGGATGTGGTCAACCTCCGTGCCGGCCTCCACGCGTCCCTGGCGCACGCACTCCTCACAGAGCCCCTGCGCACGCTGGATGACGTATTCCCTGACCCGTTGCCATTCTGCCATGCGGTACACTTGAGGGAATCGCGCCATAGCATCACCTACCTAAAAACACGTGCAAAAATACGTAAAAACTATTGACACGTATAATAACACGTGTTATAATGAAATTGCAAAGGAGGTCGGGGAAATGCCAAAAAGGTATTCGTCAAGGGAAATCATCAAAATGCTGAAAGATGACGGCTGGTACCTCGTCAATACCGAGGGAAGCCATCACCAGTTCAAACACCCGACCAAAAAAGGGCGAGTCACAGTAAAGCACCCGACCAAAGACATCCCGCCCAAAACCCTAAAATCCATATTCAAGCAAGCTGGCTGGGAATAACCGGCCAGCTTGCAAAAGGAGGATACATCAGCATGAAAGACAGATACCTATTCCCGGCCGTGTTTGAAATCGGCGAAGATGGTTCAATTGGTGTCTACTTCCCGGATCTCCCAGGCTGCATCTCCGCCGGAGACAACGAAGAAGAAGCAGTTCTCAACGCCAAAGAAGCGCTGGCCCTGCACCTCTACGGCATGGAAGAAGACGGCGACGACATTCCCGCGCCTTCGTCGGTCCGCGACGTTCAGGCCGATCTTGACCCAAACGAGTACATCGTCATGATCGAAGTCTGGATGCCGCCGTTCAGGGACAAGATGAATCAACGGGCAATCAAGAAAACCCTCACCATCCCCAAATGGCTCAACGATGAAGCGGAGAAAGCCGGGATCAACTTCTCCCAGGTGCTGCAGTATGCACTCAAGGAGAAATTGGGTATCGCAGAAAAGCGGTCCTGATGGGCCGCTTTCTTTTATCATACCCCGGACAGCCGCCCCGCACCGGTCCGGTCCCGGTGAGGAGAGGGCTGGCTCATACCCCGGCGAGGCGGCTGGACGAAATAAAGAAAGAGCCCCGCCATTCGGCGAGACTCAGGATAATCAAAAAGCGCCCCGTAAAAAGGGCGCAAAAGGGCTACGGTAAAATTGGCGACATTCGGGCGACATAAAGGCGACGTAATGGCGACATGCTATCATGAAATTTTTTCTTCGACCTTCTTCTTCGCCCGATCGAGATACATGCGAACAGATGCTCTCGATATTTTCAATCTAGCAGCAATTTCATTTTGTGTCAACCCGTGCGCCATGTGAAGCAACCAGCATGTCAGCTCCCTCTCCGTCATCACCGCCATGCAGTCGATCAGGCGCCGCCGCTCCTCTTCCGTCATCGGCTCGGTACTCGCCAACAGCTCCCGCCGCCGGTAAATGTCCCGCCGCTCTGCTCCCTTCCGGCTCCCTGGCCGCCGGCCGCGACGCATCCAGTCCAGCGAGTAACGCATGTCATTCAACATGCTGGAGACGGTGCGAGCCTCGTCCTGGCCGTCCAGGTTCGACCGGTCGATAGATCGGCGATAACGGTCGAGGTGGCGGATACCGGCGGTGTACTGCTCGATCAGCTCGGTGATATTCACTTCTGGCTGACACCTCCCCACGGCGGCAAATGCTTGATCCGCTCATACGTCGCCCTCCGATACGCCCCGCGCGCCAGGTAATACCGGATGAATTCCGTCCGGATCGCCTCCTGGTGTCCGCGACACATCGGCACCAGTGCCCGGGTCGCGGTGGCACGTAAACCGCAGACGGGATAACAGCACTCGTTCAAAACCCACACCTCCCATCACGGCAATCCATCCCGAACGCCGTCACTTCATCCGCCAAGTGTTCGCCTACTGCGTCCACCGTGATCTCATACACGCCGTCCCACAGCTCGCGGATCTCCTCCGCCTTCGCCACCACGGCGGCCTTTTGCCGCGGTTGCAGGACAATATCCATGGCCTCCTGGTAGTGCTTCTCGGCCAGCTGGTACGCCCGGGTGTGCAGCTCGTCCATGGCCCTCCAAAAGTCCCGGTAGCCAAGCCTCCTCACACGCTGATAGAAGGCTCGCTTTTCCGCACGGCTCATGCCGTCCTCACCCTTTCCATGCGCACTTTCAGCGCATCGATCAACGCCTGCTGCGTCCGCGCCTTGCTCTCCAGGCGCTTCGCCACTTCCTCGTCCATCGAGTCCCGGACCATGAGGAAATGCTCGATCACCTTCTCCTCCTGCCCTTGCCGATGCAGCCGCTTCTGCGCCTGCTCGTACAGCTCCAGGCTCCACGGCAACGTGAACCAGCAGATGTGGTTTCCGCCTCGCTGAAGGTTGAGCCCGTAGGCCGTCGACGCCGGGTGCGCCAGGGCAACATGGATTTTCCGGGCGTTCCAATCCGCATAGTCCTGCGGCCCGCGCAGCTCCCGAACCTCCAGGCCTCGCATTTTCCGCAGCGCCCGCAGAATCCGATCCCGGTCATGCTGGAATCCGTAAAACACCAGCAGCGGTTTCCCTTGCAGGCTTTCCACCAGTTCCAAAAACGCCTCGATCTTTGCGTCATGGATCTCATGCACGTTTCGGTTCTCGTCGTACACGGCGCCGGCGCAAAACTGCAGCAGCTTGTTCGTCACCGCAGCCGCCTGGGCGGCAGTAATCGTCTCGCCGTCCAGCTCCAGCACCTGCTGCCGCTCGAACTGCCGGTACGCCTGCCGCGTCTTTGCGTCCAGCTCGATCGGGATCCGGTTCTGCACCAGCTCCGGCAGCTCAAGGTAGTCCTCGGCACGCATTGAAATGCAGATGTCTTCAATTGCGGCCTTGATCGCTTCCTCAGCGCCGATCTTAGACTCGTATTTGCTGAAATCGCCCATCGGGATGCGGTCGAAGAAGCGAGTCCGAAACTGTTCAAATCGCGAATAAAGCCGCTGTCCCTGATCCAACAGGTAAACTTGCGCCCATAGATCCAAGAGACCATTCGGCGCCGGCGTACCGGTGAGGCCCAGCACTCGCTGGATCTTTGGCCGGATCCGCTTCATTGCTTTAAACCTGTTGGAGCTCGGATTTTTGAAGCTGCTCAGCTCATCCAGCACTACCATGTCGAACGGCCACGCTTGCCGATAATGGTCAACCAGCCACTGCACATTGTCGCGGCTGATCACGTACACATCCGCCGGCGTCGCCAACGCCCGCAGCCGCTGCCGCTCCGTCCCCAACACTGTCTGCACCCGCAGCAGCCGCAGATGTTCCCAGCGCGCCGCCTCATCCGTCCAGGTCGCCTCGGCCACCTTCTTCGGCGCGACAACCAGCGTCTTGCGAACGGTAAATCGGTTGTACATGAGGTCGTTGACGCCGGTCAGCGTGATCACCGTCTTCCCGAGGCCCATGTCGAGGAAGAGCCCCAGGATCGGATCGGTCACAACGCGATGGATGCAATATCGCTGGTACGGATGCGGCTTGAAGATCTCCCGCGGCGTCGCCGGCGCCTGCAGCAATGCCCTCATGCCATCAGCCTCCTGTCAGCTCCCGGATCAGCTCGTCCACGCCTTCGCGGCTGTCGATCACCCGCACGTCGCAGCCCAGCGCGCGCAGGCGTCCCTGCTGAACCAGCTGCAGCTGCGTCGGCTTCCGGCCCGACGCCTTCAGCTCGACAAATACCACCCGGCCGCCAGGCGCGATCACGATCCGGTCCGGCACGCCGCTGTTCCCAGGGCTTGTCCACTTCGGCGCCCAGCCGCCGACTTCCCGCACCCGGTCCCGAAGATAGATCTCGATGCTACGTTCGCGCATATGGTCAAGCCTCCTGCGATTCCAGTTCTCGTAAAACATCATCAACGATCAACGTCATTACCGTTCGGATTCTTGCTTCCCGGCCGCGCATCATTCGCACTGCAAGGACCGGGCCGAGTTTTCTTTCAAGTTTCAGCCGAAACACCGTACCTTGCCGGCTATCCCAAAATCGCAAGAATTCTCTCGTTGCCCGATTCCTGGGATTCGGTTTCCTGCCACCCCTCGGATGCAGCACTTGATTTTGAATCAAACCTTGCCGAATTTGTTCCATAAGCTCCGGATCGTTTTTGATAAATTCGTACAGTTCCGGCCCTGTCATTCCGACAAACCTCCTCAAACCGCCAGCGTCAACAATGTTACGTATATATAACGCGGGAATCGTAATTAGGCGTATTAGGCGGGTATATACCTCTCTAACGTCTCAAATCTATCTATTTCGTCTTTCTCCCTGTTGTATTGTTGACATTGTTGACATTGTAAAAATCCTTATATATCAAGGGATTTCGGGTTTCGGACTGTCAACAACGTCAACATTCCCAGATTTTAGGTAATGTTGACAACTTGCCGAGAATGTTGACGTTTTTCGGTCTAGTTGTTGACAGTCTGCTTTCGGATAAATCCCCTCTGACTGCCGTAGTTGGCGCCCATTCGGATGACACCTGATCGCTCCCAACCTGGCAGTCTGCTCAGGATGTTGTTGATTCGCGTGGCGTCCGCCTTTGATGCCGTTCGCCTTTCACCCAGGCACTCCCGCCAGATCTCGGCTGCGCATACCCGGTCGCGTTTCACCAATGGGCCGTCATACTGCATTCCACCGCCCCAATAGATCATCCGCCGGTCGAGATCCCATTTCAACCAATCAGCCGGCACAGGCCGTTCCAGAAACTCCTCGATAATACCCTCCAGCGGATCCCGGACCATGTGCTCCTGCCGGCGTCGTTCTGCCTCGGCCTCCAGCTCTGGTGACAGATACAGCGACTCGCCTTCCCGCCATCGGACGACGGCCTCCGCCCATATCTGGTCAACCTCGTATTCGGTGAGGTCCCGAAATACGTTTTTGGTTGCATGCTCCGGCCGTGCATCGACTGGCCAGAACCGGCGGTTTCCCGTTGGGTCATGCAGATATTCGTGGTCATTTGTGGTGCCGAAAAACACGGCCCGGCGGATCTGGTTCTTCACGTTTCGGCCGTAAGCTTCCCGGTACTGGTCGTCTTCTTTGCTCAGGAACTGTTTGATCCGGTTGATGTCAGCGCGGTTAAATGCCTGCAGCTCCGCGATCTCGACGATCCATTTCCCTTGAATGAGCTCCTCGGCCTCCTTGCCTTCGAAGGACTTGATGCTGTCGGTAAACCACTCTTTACCCAGGCGCCGGAACAAGGTAGACTTGCCGATTCCTTGTTTCTGGCTGTACAAGACCGTCATATAGTCGAACTTCACTTTACCGATCACCGCCCGGGCGACGGCCGCGACGAGAGCTTTCCGGGCAACCGCGCGAACGTATGCGCAGTCTTCCGCGCCGAAGTAGTCGATGTAGATGGTGTCGAGCCGCGGGATGCCGTCCCAGGTAAGGCTGTTTAGGTACTCAGCGACCGGGTTGATCGCATTCGCTTCGGCGATCTCAGAGAGAGCCATCCGCAGTGGGCGCTCCGAACTGAAGCCGAGCACGCGGTCGACATAAATGGCGAGGCCGAAGTCATCTGAGTCGTCCCAGACGAATGTTCCGGTCGTTTTGGCTCGTTTCGCCCACGGCAGTGGCCCGCGGCCCATGATGCGCTCTGCGAACGTGTCGCGGTAGATGCGGCCGGCGATCGCCGGGTCGTGGCGGAGCAGGGTCAGGATGTTGTATGGCGTCTTCGCTGGCCGGCCGGTCGTAGGGCTGAGCTCGAGAAGTTTGATCCAGTCCTGGGCCTCCGCCGGCTGCTCGCCGGCCGGCTGCATCGAGCTTTGGAAAACCTCGACAGCACGCTCGTACCGTTCCTGCTGCATGATCGCAGCGACGCCAGCGTCTTGGAGAGCGAATGCCACCATGGCGGTGTATGACGGCAGCCGGTTCGTCGGCGTGTCCGGCAGCGCATCGTCGTCCAGGTCGCCGAACTTGTGCAGGCGCACTAGATCAAAGGCATTGACGAGGCGTCCACTGCACGGGTCTGTGGCGTGGTGGGAATAGAGGAAATTCCCGTCGTCATACACCACGGCGCCGCCGGTCGTGCTGCCGGCCGTGTACGTGTAGCGCCCTGGCGGCACGCTGTCGTCCGCCGGCTCGTAGACGCCTGGCAGAAACTTTTCGATCGCGGCGTGGATGTCGTACAGGCGGCAGAACGCCCCGACGACGCCCGGCTTGGCCAGCGGATCACCTTGTTTTGCGGCGAGGCGCACATGCTTTTTCTCGTCCCCCGGGATCTGCGGCCAGCTCGTCCAGTCGCGCCAGTCCGCATAGAGCGCCAGCATGCCGTCAGCGGACAGAAACGGTTTGTCTCCGTAGCAGTAGACGTACTCGCCGTCTGAGCAGCAGCTTGGCCAGTACATGAGGCGCACGAGCTCAAACGTGGTCGGGTCGCACATTGAAATCCCGATCATTTCGGCGAGTTTTCGCGCGATCGGCTCGTACTCATCCGGGGTCATTGTGCGGTCGGTCGGAACGATAATGCGCAGCCGCGGCCGGTCCGGAGAGTGCTTGCGGGTGCTGTAGACCACGTAGGCGCACCCCAGACCATCGATCCGGCGCAGTACGTCGTCGGTCATGAACGGTGGAATGTTGTCCATGTCCAGCGTGATGAGGTCCCGGCCAACGACAGCTACGTTTTTGCGGCGGGGGCCGGAGAGTCCGCCGCCCACGAACCCGCCTATGTCTTTGAGGTCGTCCTGGCGGGACTTCGGCAGTTTCAGGAATTCGGCGAGCGTTTCCGTCCCCCGCACGGCCACGCGCAGGCGCTCAATGAGCTCGGACCAGTAGATTTTCTGTGATTGCCAGCTCGTCGATTTCCGGTGTCCCCCGACGGAGATGGTGAGTTGTCGGTCGTATTGAAGAGGCATGGTGACACCTCACGATACCAGATCAAGTAACCCCCGGAGCTTTTCTGCTGTGCGCCGGAGCTCGTGTTTGTCGGCGACGTTGATGTGGCGTTTGTTTGAAATTGCAATCAAGTTGTCCGGTTTTCTTTCAAGCTCCCGGATCGCGGCATGCAGTTCGTCCAGCTCGCGCTCGTAACTGGCCAAGTCTGAATCTGCCCTGGCTGCTTCCCGGGTCGCTTTTTCTGCGAGTTTCTCCACCAGTTCTGCAGCTTCATGGTTCACATACTCGCGGATAAATCGCACCAGGTCGTCTGAGTTTCGGATGATGTGGTAGTATCCTCCGTACCAAAAGCCTCCTTTGATTTCGAACGCTTCCATGATTTGTCATCCTCCCTTTTTCTCTTCATCTCTTTTTGCACTTCCCGGACCCACTCTTTTGCATCCAGGGGTGGTTTCAGATCGTAGCCAATCACACAGATAAGTCCGTAGCTTCTGCCGAGCGCGTCCCGCGCTTCCTTTTCCGGATAATCTGCAAGACCGTATCCGTACTCCCGCGCCAAGCGCATAGCTCCTTCACGGCCGGCATAGAGGCCGTCCGGGTTGTTTGCCAATTGGATGCCCAGCGCCTGACCAAGCTCACGGGTGTATTCGATGGCGGAGATCATGCCGATCTCTCCTCGTTGCCGGCCATTTTGATCAGCCGATCAATGTACCACCGGGCCTTCTTCAGGTCTTCCACGCCGCCCTTGCGGTGCCAGCGCCACAGGTACTTGATCGCGTCCCCCGTGCAATACGCGGCGCCGCCGGTGAGCCCCACCGTTGCCGATTCAATCGCGTCGATGCATTCCACCTTGCCTGCAGTGTAGTGCGCGGGGTGGCTCACCGGGTCATGGTCGGCCTGCCCCGGGGCGGAGTCATCGACGGCCTTTTCGATAGTCGAAAGGAGCACGGCGCGCTCGGCGTCCAGCTCCGCCTCGAGGCGGTTGACGGTTTCCTCCAGTTCCCTGATCCGGGCCGTTTTCTCAGCGAGCAGCTGGTCTAGTTCAGCGATGATTGCGTCTGGATGCGGTTCCGGATGCCGTTCCTGCTGCGGTTCCTGTTGCGGCTCTGGTTGCGGCTCCGGTTGCAGTTGCAGGGAAAACATTTTTTCCGCGGTTTCCCTATACAGGTCCCTCACTTCATTTTTCAGTCGTGCGAGTTCTTTGGTCTCATCTTCCATCTCCCGGATACCCCATTCTTTCAGGAGCCGGTAGAACTTGTGTTGGGTGGTCGGAAAGTACTTCCTCATGATCTCGGTGCGGTTTTTCCCCTCGAGCCGCAGCCGCAGGTATTCTTCCTTGGTGAGCTCCGCCATGGCGGATTCCTCCTTTTTTGTCTTTCTGGGAAACATGAACGGTTTTTCCCGCTTCACCGGGTCATTAAGATGCTGCAGATACTCTTTCAGCTCCTCCGGGCTCAGCCGGTACGTGATCACCGGCCCGCTTCCTTTCGATCGGAGCTCGACGTCTCGCTTCGGCACGGGTGTGCCGCACATTCCGGATGGCCGATTGGGCAACATGTCGCCCACCTCAATCCTTCATGTAGAAATCACTGATAAATCCCGCTGCATCTAGTGGCAACCCGGGCGCCCAAGGAATCGGCTCTCGCATGATGGCCAGCATCTCCTCCAGCCGGTCGCCCTCCACTTCGGCCACGATCTCGTCGTGCACGTGCATGACGATCTCGAAGCCCGCGGCGTCGAGCTTCACCATCGCGTTGGCCAGGCAGTCCCGGGAAATAGCCTGTACGACGTTCTCGGTGAGCTTTCCACCGTAAGTGGAGAGCACCGTCCATTTCCCGCCCTCGAGGCCATAGTAGTGCACCGCCGGGCGGCCGAATTGGTTCTCGACGATATGCGGCCGTGGGTAGTAGAGCTTTCGACCGCTGGGCAGCCGGATCGTCATGAAGTCCTGCCCGGTGCGGGCATCCATCTCCCGGGCGATCACCAACCCGCGGAGGCCGACAGCTTCACCGGTCTGGACGGCGTGCAGCGCAGCGGCTTCGATGCTGCGCCAAAACTGCACGATAGCACGGTTCGCATTGCGCCAGCGCTCGACGATCTCGGGCAGCTCGTCCTCGGATAGGCCCATGTCCAGCGCGCCCATACTAATCAGCGCGCCGACGCCGCCCTGGTAGCCGAGCGCGAGCTCGGCGATTTTGCCCTTCTGCCGGAGTTCGGAACCTTTTGTGATCTGTTCGATTGGCACGCCGAACATCTGCGACGCTGACGCTTCGTAGATCTTTCCATGCGTCCGGAACACGTCCAGCCGCCACTGTTCGCCGGCTAGCCAGGCGAGCACGCGGGCCTCGATGGAGGAAAAATCGGCGACATGGAGCTTTGCCCCGGGACGGGCGATCAGCGCTGTGCGGATGAGTTGCGAGAGTGTGTCCGACAGGCTACCGAAACACAAACGAAGTCCATCGGCATTACCAGATAGCGCCAGCTGCCGGGCAAAGGCGAGAAATTCAGCCTCCCGCTTGGAATCAAGCACGTCCAGATGGCTCTTGGGCAGGTTTTGCACCTGTACCAGTCGGCCGGCCCATCGGCCCGTCCGGTTCGCTCCGTAGAACTGCAGCAACCCTCTGATCCGATCGTCGTCGCAGATCGTTTCGCGCATCGCGGCGTACTTTTTGGTGCTGCTCTTCGATAGCTCCTGCCGTATCTCCAGCACCCGCCGGGCCTTCCCCGGCTCGAGCCGGTCGATCATTTTCGCAACGGTACCTTTCCGCAGGTCGGCTACTTCCTCGCCAGTCTCCTCCTCGAGCCACTTCGTCAGTTGCTGGACGGACTTCGGATTTTCAATTCCGGTCAGCTGCACGGCCTCAGCGATGAGTGCGGCCGTTTCCGCTTCGTGCATTCGGATCGCCGAATCTACGAGCTGCCGGTCACATTCCACACCACGCTCGTTGATCACCATGTCGAGCCGCCACAGTTGCCATTCCTGCTCCGGCATCGGAAAGGCATCGAGCTTCTCGGCGATCGCCATCTCAGCCATCACGTCGCCGGCGCAATACTGCTTGAAAAGCTCCCATTTATCCGGCTCGTGGTGCGGCAGCGTGCGCGTCCGGCCCCCGTTGGCTTTCGTCGGCTGGCACGGCACACAGAACGTCCGAATCAGCGCGCCGCCGACGGACATCTTCCGCTTGTCCTGCGGCAGGCCCAGCGCCTCGCCGGCCGCCGCCAGGCTTCCGGGATAGCCGCAATAATAGGCGTGGACCATGCTGCATTTCCATTGATTGATCCATCCGCGCAGCATACTGGGTGGTAAGTTGAAATGCCGACCCAATGCGTACCACTCAAACGCTGCATTCCATGCGCGCTTTTCAACCTTCTCATCAAACAGCGCGAACAAAATGTGATCCGGTATCTTTTCGCCCTGTGCAAGATCGAGCACCTGAACCGGCTCGCCATCGAGACTGTACGCGAACAGCAGCACCTGGAAATCAGGGGCCTGTACGTAGCGGTACAGGCCCGATTTCTTGATGTCGATGCTGGAGTACGTCTCGATGTCCACTGATAACCGGCTCATATGCCGTAGATGCCGCCACCCAGCGGCTGCCCGGTGATGGGATCAATTTGCTGAGGCGCGGCTTGCGTCGCCGGCTGACCGTATCCGACCGGCGGTTGCGGCGCTGCCGGCGCAGGAGCGGCACCAAACGCATCGGCTGCTGTCACGCGGCCGCCCAGCGGCTCGCCGTCGCGGAGGATCTGCACCGGACCGAGACCTGCAGCGATGCCGCGGTTGCCGGACTGCGAGTACGCAAAGAAATTGACATGCACTCGACCGTAGACACCGGAATACACCTTCGACTGGTCGATGATCGGGTTGAGATTGGCGTCCACGATCTCCGGCCGCTGTTTCGACGACGCTGTGAATACCCAATGCCCGCGGCATTCCGGCCCAAACGGCTCGCCGCTTGGACGAACGCCGTCACCATCATGAATTGTGTGCTTGAGCGGCGGCCGCGCGCCGTTCCACTTTTCGACGACGCCCTTTTCATACGCCGCCTGGATCGCCTGCTGGATGCGCTGATACGTCGCCGTGTCGCTCTTCGGCAGCAGGATCGTCACGCTGTACTTCGGTTCTCCGCCCTGTTGCGCTGCACGCGGCTGGAACAGATTGACGTAGCTCAGACGCACTTCACCCGTTACGACACTCGTTTGACTCATTGACTGATCGACTCCTTATCATGTGATTTATTGGGCATCAGCGAAAACCGCTGCTGCTTTTGAATAGGCAGGACGCTTGTCCTCTACCGGCGCCAGCGTCGGCTTGCCGGGCTCTTTTACCACGTAGCCGGGCTCCTCCAGGAGCTTCCGGTATTGCTCCTTGCCGAGTGCCTTCTCCAGCTGTGCCGGCGTGAGCGGCCTGCGCTCGTACAGGATCGCCTCGTCGATGCCGGCGGCTTTAAGCGCTTCAAACGCCCGGTCAATATCGGCATACTGCCGCGAGCCGCGACCCTCGACTGCCTTCCAGCCTGGCACCTCACCGCCATCGAGGATGTGCGTCAGTGCCAGCTCTTTCAAATCGTTGTACCAGGACACGATCCCCTCGGCCTTCCGGAGCACTTCACCAACCTCGTCCCAGCCGATGATTGGCGGCACGGCGGGCATCAGCTCAGCGGCGCTGAAATATTGTTCGATCCTCGCCCGGCAGCGCTCTTTCGCTCGGCAGAACTCACAGTGCGGGCCGACGACAAATGCGCCCTCGCCGGCAAAGGCCTTCTGAGCGATCGGTGCGATCTCTGCTGCCCAGGCTTCCAGCTCTTCGACCGTGATTTCCTCTTCCTGCGGCTCGTCGTATACTCGCGGCTGGATGATCGCCATGCGGATGCGCCGGACCGGGAAGATCCCGGCGACGGCTTTCAGGGCACCTATAGCGTAGAGGCGCATTTGCTCGTTGCCCTGAACGGAAACCGGCTTGCCCTGGCCGGTTTTCAGGTCAGCGATGACGAGCAGATCATCGCCTACCGCAATGAAGTCCGCCGTGCCGAATCCCTCCGGCGCCACGTGCGAGTAGTCGACCCGCGTTTCGATCATCACGTATGGACGCGAGCCGAACAGCATTTCAACCGATTTGCAATAGTCAACGAAGGTGTCGACGATCTTTTCCAGCTCGGGCGTGTAGAGTTCGTTCTGCCGGAACTTTCGCATAATGCCGGCGAATTTCTGCGGTCCAATCGGCTCGATGAAGTGCTTTCGGAGCTTCGCCTCCGCCATTTCGTGGGCCAGGCGGCCGGAGTCGGCGTAGGATGAAGGCCGCTCCGGCAGCGTTTCCTCGAGCCTGGCCGATGGCGTGCAGCGCAGCCAGCGGTGCGCAGAGCTGGCGGAGAGGAGCGCGTGCTGGCGCTCCGCGTGAGAACCGACAGTCATATCTTCGCGCCCCTCTGCCGCAGCACGGCCGCGTACTCACCGTAGCGCTCTTTCGGCAGCTGGTTCAGCGCCGTGATGCCGAACTGCTGGAAGATTTCGAAGATGTTATGCCCAGCTTGTTGCAGCTGCATGGTTGCGACCGCCAGCTGGTTGAAATCGTATTGCGGCACCGACGTGGGTGCGGTCGGCGGAGTTGTCGGCGCAGCCGTCGGTGCGGAGGTCGGAGCAGTTGGAGCTGCCGAGCTGGCCGGCTGAGTGACCGGCGCCGCCGAGTTGGACGGCTGAGCAGCCGGTGCCGCTGTGGGGGCTGTCGGAGCAGCGGATTGCGGCGCAGAAATCTGCGGCACGCTGACCGGAGCGGCCACCGGCGCCGCCGCAGGAGCCGTTTGAGCCGGCGCCGGAGCGACCTGGTCAGCCGGCTGCTCCGCCGATGCGACCGGAGCGCCAGCCTCCTCCACCGTCGAAACTTCGGCGTCCGTGATCTTCTCCGGCGGCAGCCGGAAAATCGCGTAAGCGAGGTCTTGCACCAGCTGCTTTGCCTCCACGGCGTTGTTCGCGGTGATGGTGATCGATATTGGCATTTTAGAGATGAAACCTCCTTGAAAACGTGCTATAATAATTGAAAAGTGGTTTCTTTGTGCGGCCGTCATTGGGCGGCTTTTCTTTCTTTAAGCCACGATTGGATCTTTTCTAGCGACACTTCCCACCGGTCTTTCCATCGCGTGACGAATTGCCGCTTGAATTCCTGATAGATACCCGGATGAGGATTGTCGTCACCAGTTACGTCCGCGATGATTGATCGCGCCAAATCTGTCGGACCCGACCCGCTATAGCCCCACTCAAAACCGCTCGGCGAATGGAGGACCAGATGCCGCAGCGGTTCTTGCCGGCCGTTCCGGATCCGCACGACCTTGATCTCGCCGTTTTCCCCGCGGGCGCCGGCGTAGCCGTCGGTAATGGTCGGGGTGATGACGATCGAGTCGTCGGCGTTACGCTGTTCCCGGGCCCTCTCGCCTTGGATCTTCCGCCAGCAGATGAGACCGTATCCGAGCTCCCGCGCTTTCGGGTTTTTTAGCGCGCGCCCGCAACGGGCGCATTCGATCACTTGCATGCCGTTCTTCACCTCCTTTCAAGATGCCAGGTACGCCAGCCATGTCCCCGCTTCCACGCGGCGGACGAACTCCTCGAACGTGATCCCGTACCGCTCGCGGATGCGGAAGTGGACGAAGTAGTCGCCGAGCTTGTCGAGCAGGATGTCGTTCATGCCGACGCTTACCTCCTTAGTTCTCAGTAAACGGATCGCCGACCATGAACCGGTCCTGCCAGTTCAGCTTTGCGTAGTTGGCTCGGCACGTTTCGCAGTTGTGGCCGACTACGATCTTATCGCTGAGATCGTACGTCCCGCCCAACGTGTCGCCGATTTGATCTCCACAGCGGGCGCAACTGACGTATCCAAAACACAACTCGACGATCCGGCTATGCCCGATGAGCTGACACACGATTCCTTTGATTCGTGGGTCGTCTTCCGGAAGACCGAGAGCGGCGATTTTCGTCTGCAGCTCCTTCTCGGTCATTTCAAGCGCTTGGCTCATGGTTTCACCAACCCCCTTCCATCTCAATCGCCGGCCGCCAGCGCCACCCGTCGGCCTCGATCCGGCGTTGCATGGCCGCCTTGTACGCCATGAGCCGGTCGAACCTGTACCGGTTCCGCTGATGCCGCGGCCGCCGGTCCGTCGCGTATGCGGCGGCTTTGCGCGTGTAGAATTGAATGCGGCGGATGTGTTCGTTCACGGGATCACCTCCTCCGGCTCCATCCCCCGCGCCGGCCGGTACGACCGGGCTGCCGCGTCCGGTTCTCCGGCCTTCACCCGTTCCAGTCGAGCGCGGTACCGTTCATACTGCCGGCGGGACCAGCGGGCGATGTGCGAGCGGCGTTCGAGCAGGGCGCGCTGTTCGAGGCAAAGGAAATAAACACACAGATTGAAAAGCTGGGCTTTGGTCACGTATGGTCACCTCCTTTTCAAGCTTCTCGCGTGCTCCCTCCGCTCCCGGCGATTGCGCGGGCTCGTTGACCATCCGGCGGTGGAGCGGATCAGGCGGCGGATGAGGCGGGGGATCATGCCGAAGACCTCCTCATTTGCTCCGCAAGCCACCGTTCGAGGAATTCGCGCGTTTCTCGCGCCGGAAAGTACCATTTGGAGCCGATCTTTGCTTTGGGAAACCTGGGATCATAGAAAAACTGCTGTTGAATGAAGTTCCAGCTCATGCAGGTGCGCCGCATCAGCTCTTTTGCGTCCCAAAACACGTATTCAGCGTCGATTTCCTTGACCAGTTCGGTGATGCGCTCGCGGACGAGTTGTTTGACTTCGGATTCGTTGATTTGGACGGTGAGCATATGGGCCTCCTTTCGGTAGGATTATTGCCCCCTTCTGTCGAATATTGGAAGTTGTCCAGACTTGCCAATTTCGAGGAAGGGAGGGAAAAGCATTGAATATAACGAGTGAAGTACCATGCCCTAGGTGCGGGCAAAATACATTCTTCAGGGAATCCGTTCCACACGCTCTCGTGCCGTTAAGAAAAACTGAAAACGGAGAACCTCAATTGTATTTCACTGAGGTTTTTCCTGTACGCCCTTGGTGGTGCAAAACCTGTTCTTTTATTGAGTTGCGTTATGAATCTCCGATTGAATTGGATTAATAGCCTGGATGCGACCGTTTAATGTTATTGCTTTTTGTGCCGTCGCTATCCTAGCGGCGGTTTCTTTTTTGGAGCATTTTTCGCAGTAGACTGACGTGCTTTCAAGACACTCGCCTTCGTTGAGGATATGAGCGATAATTTCAGGCTCGACGGCATGCTCAACGCCGCATCCGGGGCATTTCGTGTAGATTTCATCGTTGTAAATTGGAATCGTAAGCGTGATTCCCTCGGAAAGTTTGGTTTTGATATAGAGCATGTAAAATGAATCTCCTTTTGTTAAGCAATCCTCTTCAGCTTCATCCGTTCGTAATGCTGCGCCAGTATCTGCTTCCGCTGTTCGTATTCCGGCACGGCTATGATGAGGCCGATGTCCACCCGCTGGAGGGTTTCGATCGCGTGGATCTGCTCAGCGGTCAGGTACGGGCGGATGACCTCGCCTTTCGGCAGCCCGTGCTTTTCTCGGAACGTCTTGGCGTCCATCCCGAGCACGATCCGATAGATCATGTTGATCTCGTTGGAGAAGTGGTAGTGCTTCGGTTCATCGTGCGCCGCCATGATCGCTTCCGTAAATGCCGGGAATTCCATCTTCGCGGCCTGAAGGGAATGGATGAAGGATTCCATTTCGTTGAAGCGACGAATGTAGGCTTCTTTAAAGCGCATCGCTTTTTTCCCAGTGAACCCCATTGCCAAGATCGCGAAACCGTCTTTCGTCATGAGGTATTCGGGATTCCATTTACCGGAAGCGTCTTTGTATCGACTGAGCGCAAAATTGCGTTCAGTAAATTCCGTGCTCACCCCACTTGTGGGGGCAGTAATCTGCTCAATAGATCGAAGCACGTCGGCGTGTCGCTTCCCGAACTCCTCCGCCACCTGCCGACTGCTGCAGAATGCTTTGCCGTTTCGTTCGTAAAGGCGGTATTCGGGATTGAGGATCAGTTTGGACACTGAATCGCCCCCCCCTTTAGTACTGCCGGTAATGGTCAAGCCGTGTCGGGTTTCTTTTCTGAAACTCCTGGGTATAAAAAATACTCGTCTGCACTTATGTTGAACAGCGAGCAAATCAAACGTACTTCTGAGAGTGAAAAATCACCTCCAGTTCCGTTTAAGTTTTGATTGAGTGCAGATGGAGATTTGCCCAATTTGGCGGCCAACTCACTTTGACTGACGCCGCGTTCTTCAAGGAGCGCTTTGAGTTTTGTATAAGGCGCGTGGCGTCGTTTGACTTGCCGCAAAGTTATCACCTCCATGTTTCTCTTTTGAAACCCTCGGCTATATCTTATCCCTCGCTAGGTTTCTTTGTCAATAACATTTTTCGTAGATTTCTAATTTTTCGTTGCTTTTTTGAAACGCATGCTGTAGTATACGATTTAGACCAGTCTAAAGTAGTGTTTTGGAAGGGGATCGTCGATGGCTTATTCTTTGGGAGAAAAAATAAAGGAGCTGAGAACCAAGCAAGGCTTGTCACAAGAAGAATTGGCCGACAAACTCAATGCCAGATTCGGGACAACCATTAATAAGGGTATGATCTCAAAATGGGAAAACAACATTGGCGAACCGCGTCTGGACACAGCTAGGATCTTGGCGTTGTTTTTCAATATTTCTTTGGACGAGCTGCTTGGGATTGTCCCTAAACAGGACGACATCCAAACCCTCGCCGCTCACCACGACGGCGAAGATTGGACACCCGAAGAATTGGAAGAAATAGAGCGGTTTAAGGAATTCGTGCGGATGAGGCGGAAAATGAAGAGCCAGGAGTGATGCGATGCTGTACGAGAATCTCCAAATGGAGGCCGCCCGTCTCGGTGTGGAAGTTTATGAGCAGCCCATGCAGCCTACACTAAAAGGTTTGTATTCTGACGACGTCATCTGGGTCAATCACTTCATTCCGACGATCGCAGAAAAAACCTGCATCCTCGCCGAAGAGTTGGGCCACTACCATACCAGCACCGGACACATCATCGACCTTACCGACATCCGAAACCTAAAGCAAGAGCGCCGCGCTCGAGACTGGGCATACAAAAGGCTTGTCCCATTGTCAAAAATCGTACAAGCCTACCACGCTGGCGTCACCGATCGCCACGAACTTGCAGAGTACCTGGGCGTGTCAGAACAGTTCCTGCAGGCCGCGATCGACCGGTACCGTGAAAAATACGGTACATACACGATTGTGGACGGGCACATCATTTATTTCGATCCGTTGGCGGTTGCGGAAATGTTCGATTGACTCGCGCTTCCCCGCCGCGAGGCGGTTGATCATATACATTTAATCGAACATATGTTTGGAGGGATTGAAATGGCCTCATTCCGCAAAAGGGGCAACGGATGGGAGTACCGTATCAGGTACATCGATAGGCGCACAGGGAAATACCGAGAAAAGACGAAGGGAGGTTTCCGAACGAAGAAAGAAGCGGAGCTCGCCGCAGCTGCCGAGGAGCTCCGGATCGAAGAGCGCGGGTTTGCAACAAATGGAAATGAACTGATTGCTAACTATCTGGAAAAATGGCTGGAGACGTTCAAGCGCCCGGCCGTGAAGCTGAACACATACCTGGTCCAGGAGCAAAACGTGCGCCTCAATATCCTCCCGCGATGGGGGAACTACCGGCTGAAAGACATCACACGCACCGAGTACCAGGAGTGGATCAACGAGCTGCGGGAAAAGTACAGCGAGGGGACCGTCCGGCGGATCCACAGCATTTTCTCCAGCGCGATCAACGACGCCATCCACGAATTTGGAATCCTCCATGACAACCCGCTCGTCCGGATCAAGATCCGAAAGGACGAAAGCGAGGATTCCGAAAAGATCAAGTTTTTCACAGTCGAAGAGCTGAACCGGTTCCTGGCCGCCTGCGTCCCGGCGAAAGGCGCAAAATACCAGCACTCACGGCACTATCAGGCGCTTTTCACGCTTATGGCCAGGACAGGCCTCCGGATCGGCGAGGCGCTCGCGCTGACCTGGGATGACATTGACCTGAAGCTCGGAACACTTTCGGTCACAAAAACGCTCATCTATCCCCGCAACACCGATCCGCGCGTCACAACGCCAAAAACCAAATCCAGCATCCGCACCATCAAGTTGGACCCGGAAACTGTGCGGGTAATGAAGGAGTACCGTCTGAATCAGAAAGAGACTATCCTCCGATACGGCTTCCAGCGGTCTGATCTCAATCTGGTTTTCCATGGTCCCGACGGTCGGTGGCTGCGGATCAACGTGGTGCGTGAGTACATGAAAGAGGTTTGCAAACGAGCCGGCCTCCCGCAGCTCTCGCCTCACGCCCTTCGGCACAGCCATGCCGTACATCTGCTTGAGGCCGGGGCGACGATCCGGTATGTAGCCGAACGGCTCGGCCATGCCACGATCAAGACCACCGAAAAGTACCTGCACGTCACGAAGAAAATAGAAAAAGACGCGCTCGACCTCTATGCCCGGTACCTCTCCTGAAAATTGTGGGCAAATTGTGGGCAAGCGCGCCTTTCCCCGCTGAAAATCCCCGTAAAATCAAGGGTTAACCAATCGAACCTTCCATTTCGAACTTGATCAGCCTGTTCATCTCGACGGCGTACTCCATCGGCAGTTCCTTCGTGAACGGCTCGATGAAGCCCATGATGATCATCTGGGTCGCCTCCGCTTCGGACAGGCCGCGGCTCATCAGGTAGAACAGCTGCTCCTCGGACACCTTCGACACGGTCGCTTCGTGCTCGAGGATGATGTTGTCGTTGCGCACTTCGTTGTACGGAATCGTGTCCGACGTCGATTCCTTGTCCATGATCAGCGTGTCGCACTGGATGTTGGCCTTCGAGCCGGCGGCGTCACGGCCGAAGGAGGTCAGTCCGCGGTAGGTCACTTTGCCGCCCTGCTTGCTGATCGATTTCGACACGATCGTCGACGTCGTTTCGGGCGCGAGGTGGATCATCTTCGCGCCGGCGTCCTGATGCTGGCCTTTGCCGGCGACGGCGATGGACATGACGTGTCCCTTGGCGCCGCGGCCCTTCAGGATGACGGCCGGGTACTTCATCGTCAGCTTGGACCCGATGTTGCCGTCGATCCATTCCATCGTGGCATTTTCTTCGGCAACGGCCCGCTTCGTCACGAGATTGTAGACGTTCGGCGCCCAGTTCTGGATCGTCGTGTAGCGCACCCGCGCGTTTTTCTTCACGATGATTTCCACGACGGCGGCGTGCAGCGAGTTGGTGGTGTAAATCGGCGCCGTGCAGCCTTCCACGTAATGGACGAAGCTGCCCTCGTCGGCGATGATGAGGGTCCGTTCAAATTGCCCCATGTTTTCGGAATTGATCCGGAAGTAGGCCTGCAGCGGGATTTCCACCTTGACGCCCTTCGGCACGTAGATGAAGCTGCCGCCGGACCAGACGGCGCTGTTCAGGGCGGCGAACTTGTTGTCCGTCGGGGGCACGACGGTGCCGAAATACTCCCGGAACAGCTCGGGATATTCCTTCAGGGCGGTGTCGGTGTCCATGAAAATGACGCCCTGCGCCGCCAGTTCCTTCTTGATGTTGTGATACACCACTTCCGATTCGTATTGGGCGGACACCCCGGCGAGGAATTTCTGTTCCGCTTCCGGAATGCCCAGCTTGTCGAACGTCCGCTTGATTTCTTCGGGCACTTCGTCCCACGAACGGCCCTGCTTTTCGGACGGCTTGACGTAATACTGGATGTCGTCGAAATCCAGGTCGTCCAGATTGCCGCCCCAGCGGGGCAGCGGTTTTTTCCAGAAAATGTCCAGCGCCTTCAGGCGGAAATCCAGCATCCAGTCCGGCTCGCCCTTCATGCCGGAGATCGCCTTCACCACGTCGCGGCTCAAACCCTTGCCCGTTTGGAACACCGCCTTGTGTTCGTCGCGGAAACCGTACTTGTAGGCTTCCAGTTCGGGCATCTTTTTGGCCATGGGCGGTCAGCCTCCTTTTCGTTCAATGGTTCGCGTGCTCCAGGACGCCCTTTTTCAGGGCGTTCCAGGCCAGCGTTGCGCACTTGATCCGGGCCGGGAACTTCGTCACCCCGGACAGCGCGAGGATGTCTTCATATTCGAAATCCGGTTCTTGGCCGGTCATCAGCGCCGAGAAGTCGTCGGCGATCGCGAGCGCTTCCTGCACCGTCTTGCCCTTGACGGCGGCCGTCATCATGGAGGCGGATGCCATGGAAATGGAGCACCCTTCGCCGGTAAACCGCGCGTCCTCGATGACGCCGTCCTTCAGTTTCAGCTGCAGGGAGATCCGGTCCCCGCAGGTCGGATTGTTCAGCTCCACCGTCACGGCGTCGTCATCGAAGGTTCCCCTGTTGCGGGGCGATTTGTAATGATCCATGATGACCCTTTTGTACAATTCATCCAAGTGCATGGCCGAAGAACTCCTTCGTCTGGATTAGGGCCGCGATCCACCGGTCCACGTCTTCGGTATCGTTGTACAGATAGAAGCTGGCGCGGGCCGTCGCCGACGCCCCGAGCCATTTCATGAGCGGCTGGCAGCAATGATGGCCGGCGCGGATGGCCACGCCTTCCGCGTCGAGCACCGTCGCCACGTCATGCGGATGGATGTCGCCGAGATTGAAGGTGATCAGGCTGGCGCGGTTTTCCTGCGGCCCGTAGATCCGGATGCCGGGAATCTCCTTCACGCGCGCCAGGGCATAGGCCGTGATTTCCCGGTCGTGCCGTTCGATCTCGTCCATGCCGACCGACTCGAGAAAATCGATGGCCGCGGCCAGACCGGCGGCGCCGGCGATGTTCGGCGTTCCCCCCTCGAAGCGGTGGGGAGGGTCCTTCCACGTGGAGTCTTCCAGCGTGACGAAGTCGATCATCTCGCCGCCGAACTCGACGGGCTCCATCTTCTCGAGCAGCGATTTCTTTCCATACAATGCCCCGATTCCCGTCGGCCCACACATTTTATGCCCGGAAAAGGCGAAAAAGTCGCAATCCAGTTTCCTCACGTCGATTTTCATGTGCGGCGTGCTCTGCGCGCCGTCCACCACCAGCACCGCCCCTTTCCGGTGGGCGATTTTGGCGATTTCCTCCACCGGGTTGACGACGCCGAGCACGTTGGAGACGTGGGTGACCGCCACCACCTTCGTCCGGTCGGTGATCGTTTTCTCCGCGTCGGCCAGGCTGATGGTGCCGTCCGGCGAAAGCGGAATCGCCTTGAGCGTCGCGCCCGTCGCCCTGGCCGCCTGCTGCCAGGGGATCAGGTTGCTGTGGTGCTCCATCGGCGTGATCACGATTTCGTCGCCGGGGCCGCACACGGACCGGGCGTAGCTTGCAGCGACCAGGTTCAGCGCCGACGTCGTCCCGCGGGTGAAAATGATCTCGTCGGCGGACGATGCGTTCAGGAAGCGGGCCACCTTCTCCCGCGCGCCTTCGTAAATGTCCGTGGCCCGGGCGCCCAGCGTGTGGACGCCGCGGTGCACGTTGGCGTGGTCGTGTTCATAATACCGCCTGATCGCTTCGATCACCTGCACGGGCCGCTGTGCGGAAGCGGCGCTGTCCAGGTAGACCAGCGGCTTGCCGTTGATGTCCTGGTGCAAAATCGGAAACCATTTGCGAATGTCGCGCCCGATCATTGTCCGAGCTTCCTCTCGACAACCGTCTTCAGCTGATTCTCAAGGGAAGAAATCGGAATTTCCGACACGATGGGAGCCAGAAAGCCGTAAATGATGAGTTTCATGGCCAGCTCCCGGGAAAGCCCGCGGCTCATCATGTAATACACCTGCTCCGGATTCACCTGCCCGACGCTGGCGGCGTGGCCGGCCATCACCTCGTCCTCGTCGATGAGCAGCATCGGGTTGGCGTCGCCCCGGGCGGCCGGGCTCAGCATCAGCACGCGTTCCGTCTGCTGGCCGTTGGCGTACGTGGCGCCCTTCTCGATCTTCGTGATGCCGTTGATGATCGCCGTGGACGCATCGCGCATGACGGCGCGGGTGACCATGTCGCTCGTCGTGTTCATGCCGATGTGCACGGCCCGGGTCGTCAGATGGATTTTCTGCTCGCCGGTGCCGACGCAGATCACTTTCGAATCGGAGACGCCGCCGTTGCCGTCCAGGATGGAAACCGTCTCGGCCATCGTCTCGCCCTGGTTCATCTCGCCGATGACCCAGTCGATCCGCCCGTCGCGGCCGACGACCGAACGCCGGATCGTCAAATCGGTGACGGGAGCGCCGAACTCGTGAATGGAAGCAAACTGCACGTGCGCCCCCTGCTTCACGAACACTTCCACCACGCCGTTGTGCACGAGCCGTCCGCCCGACGGCGTGCCGGCATAATGGTCCACATACGTGACCGAGCTGTTTTCATCGGCGATGATCAAGACGTGCGGCACGAAGGAGGCGGAAGCGTCGTCGGTCAGGAAAAGGGCGTGCAGCGGAACCTCCACCTTCACGTTCCGCGGCACGTACAGAAACACCCCGCCGTTCCAGAGGGCGGCGTGCAGGGCCGTCAGCACGTTTTCGTCCGTTTTCACCGCCTGCATGAAATGCGACCGGACCAGATCGCCGTGCTCGCGGACCGCTTCGCCGAGGCTGGTGAAAATGACGCCCTTCGCCCGGAGATCCTCCGGCAGCGAACGGAAAACCACCGAGGAATTGTGCTGCACAAGCAGATGATTTTTGACGTCGTCGTCCAGCAGCGCGCGGGCCTGACCGGGCAGCTGGTCGAAACCGGCGAGCGGCTGCCGCGCTTTGGGCGCGCCGTAATCCCAGAGGGCCCATTCGCCGATCCGCATCTTTTCGAGTTTCGGAAGTTCCAGTTTCTCCGCCGCGTCATACGCCGCAAGGCGCAGCGCGGTCATCCACTCCGGTTCCTGAAATTCCCTGGACAAAGCCGCCACGGAATTGCGGTCGACCGGAAGAGCCGTTTGCGTCGTCATCGTTCATCCTCCTGATCCCGCAATCAAAATTTCGGTGCAATGGTGTTCATCGGCACTTTGAATTCTTCTTCCGGCTCCTGTCCGACGGTTTCGTCCGTGATGCCGAGCTCTTCCTTGACCCAGTCGTAGCCTTCCGCTTCAAGCCGGAGGGCCAGATCGGGACCGCCCGACTTGACGATGCGCCCCTGCATCATGACGTGGACGTGGTCCGGCGTGATGTAGTTCAGCAGGCGCTGGTAGTGGGTGATGATCAGGAAGGAACGGTCCGGGCTGCGCATCGAATTGACGGCCGAGGCCACGATCTTGAGCGCGTCGATGTCGAGGCCGGAGTCGATTTCGTCGAGAATGACCAGGCTCGGCTCGAGCATCATCATCTGCAAAATTTCGTTCCGTTTCTTCTCGCCGCCCGAGAAGCCTTCGTTCAGGTAGCGGTGCATGAACGCCGGATCCATGCCGAGGGCGGCCATGTTCTTTTCCATCTTGCGGATGAATTTCATCAGCGAAATTTCATTTCCTTCGCCGAGGCGCGCGTTGATGGCGCTGCGGAGGAAATCGGCGTTGGTGACGCCGGGAATTTCGGCGGGATACTGCATGGCCAGGAACATGCCGGCCAGCGCGCGCTCGTTGACTTCCATTTCCAGCACGTTCTCCCCGTTCAGCGTGACGGAGCCGTCCGTGATTTCATAGCGGGGATGGCCCATCAGCGCCGCCGCGAGGGTGCTTTTGCCCGTTCCGTTCGGGCCCATGATGGCATGCACCTCGCCGCCTTTCACTTCGAGGTTGATGCCCTTCAAAATTTCCTTTCCTTCAATAGACGCCTTGAGGCCGTCTATTTTGAAATGAAGTTGGTTGCTGCTCATCGGTCGTCATTCCTCCCGTTTTTCTGCTCACGGCCGCCGCGGTGCGCGGAGAGCCGTTGAACAATTTTTATTTTATAATAATTTTAGATTGATCGCAATGATTCTCGGTGATTCTCAGTTCTGATTCATTCATTATACTCCATCCGCCGCCCCGACAAAAGGGCTTTTCCCCATTCTTCCGAAAAACGTCCCGAAAAACGCCGCCCGGCATCTCCTTCCGGGGGCTCCTTCCACGGTCCCAATCTTCCGTAGACAGCATCCGTCAAATTTCATATACTTGATGTGTATTTCTTCCCGCATCACCGTGAAAAATCGCAAAAATAAAGAGAAAAATGATCGGATTCGCATGAAGGTGGATGGAAACCATGTCAAGCGGCAGACACCCTGGACAGGAGGATCAATCGTTCCTGTTTTCGCTCGACGTTCTCGTTCAGGGACGGACCAACGGCCAGGCGCTGGAGCGGCTGATGGCCCGGCTGAACAGCTGCGGACACATCGTCGACTACCGGATCACCGGCGGCGTCCGGCTCGGACGGGTGATCGAAGAAGCGCTCCGTCTGGCGCAGGCGGACGGTGCCGGCGATGCCGCCATGGCGGCTTCCGCCGGGCAGCCGGCGCCAGAATCACCGTCCGCCGCCGAAGCGGGGAAAGCTCCCGCCGTCTGCGCCCAGGCCGGGACGCAGGACGGATCCGGAAGCCGGCCGGACAGGCCCCGGGTCGCAGAGCCGCGGTCCCGGACCGGCGGCCAGGAGGAAAACCCGGACGGCGGCCAGCCGGCCGGGGAACGCAAGCCGGCGTCTACCCTCATCGGGCAGATTTTCCAGTACATCGCCGGGCGCAACCTGGTGCGCCTCACGGTCGTCAAAGGCCGCGGCGTCAAACTGAACATGCCGTGCCGGATTTTGAACTATGATGAAACGATGGACAACATGACGGTTTACCACGTGGACGAAAAGAAAGTCTACACCGTCAAATTGACAGAAATCGACGAAATGACCGCCAGCTGACGGATCGGACGAACGTCCCGTCCGATGCCGAAAAAAGACGCTTCCGGAAGCCGCCGTTTTGACCGGCGGCCGGAAGCGTCTTTCATTTGCCCCGGGGCGTGCGGCCGGCCGGGTCTTCCGGCGACCCCCGTCAGCCTTTCCGCGAGACCAGCCATTCGGCAAACTCGTCGGCCCGCATCGGCCTGCCGTACAGGAAGCCCTGGGCCTCATGGCACCGATGCCGCTCGAGGAACCGCCGCTGTTCCTCGTTTTCCACGCCTTCGGCGATCACTTTCAGGTTCAGGTGGCGGGCCATGGCGATGATTGTTTTGACGATCTGGGCGTCCTGCTGGTCATGCAGCACGTCCCGCACGAACGACCGGTCGATTTTCAGGCGGGAAATCGGAAACCGGCGCAGGTAATTCAGGGAACTGTAACCGGTGCCAAAATCGTCGATGCAGATCCGCACGCCGAGCTTTTGCAGGTTTTGCAGCACCCGCTTCGCGTATTGCACGTCGCTCGTGGCGCTTTCCGTGATTTCCAGCTCCAGCCGGTGCGGTTCCATGCCCGTTTCCCGCAAAATCTGCTCGATCCGCTCCGCCAGGTTCGGCTGCAGGAACTGGCGCAGGGACAAATTGACGGAAATCGGCAACAGCGGCAATCCGAGCTGCTTCCACCGCACCGCCTGCCTGCACGCTTCGGCCACGACGAATTCGCCGATCGGCACGATCAGCCCGGTTTCCTCCGCCAGTCCGATGAAATCCTGGGGCATGATGACGCCCCGCTCCGGGTGATTCCAGCGCAGGAGCCCTTCCGCGCCGACCACTTCGCCCGTCACGATGTTGACCTGGGGCTGGTAGTACAGCTCGAATTCATTGCGCTGCAGGGCCGACCGGAGATTCGTCTCCAGCGTCAGCCGGTCCAGCGCTCCCAGTTCCATGGATTCGGCATAAAACCGGAACGCGTCCCGGCCCATTTCCTTCGCCCGCGTCAGGGCGACGTCGGCCCGCTTCATCAGCGTGTCGGCGTCGACGCCCGGCTTCTCGTTGATGGCCGCCCCGATCGAAACCGTCATGGCGATCGTGTAGCCCTGGCATTCAAAGGGCGCGCCGAACGCCGAACGGATCCGCTCGATGTGCTCCCTCACCTCGTCCCGGCCGGACACGTCGGTGTAAAAAATGGCGAATTCGTCGCCTTCCATGCGGGCCAGCACGTCGTGGCTGGACACGCAGCGGGTGAGCCGCTCCGCCGCCTGCAAAAGCAGCACGTTGCCGGCATCGTGGCCGAAGGTGTCGTTGTAGATTTTGAACCGGTCGATGTCGACAAGAAGCACCGCGATCCGCGCCTGGTTGTAGTCTGCCAGGAGCAGGGCGTTTTCCAGCTGATCGCGGAAATATTTCCGGTTCGGGATGCCGGTCATGTCGTCATAATAGGCCAGGTAGCGGATCCGTTCGATGGAACGCTTCGTGTCGGAAATGTCCTGGAAAATGGCGAGAAGCGCCTCCACCGCCTCCGATTCCGGATGACGGACCGGCACGAGGGACACCTGAAGGTCGATCCGGTACCCTTCCTTGTGCATGATGGCGCTCTCAAAGGATTGGACCTGGCCCTTGAACGCCTGCTTGGCGAACACTTTCGCCTTCTTGCGCTCGTTTTCGCATACCACGATCTCGAACTTTTTTCCCACCAGCCCGTCGGCGGAAGCATAACCGCCGAGTTTCCTCGCCGCCTCGTTGACCCGGATGAAACGGCCTTCCGCGTCCAGCAGGACGATGGGCTGGGGGTTTTCGACAAAAAGGGCGTCCACCAGCCGATCCGCTTCCGCCAGCCGCCGCCCCGCCAGGCGAAACCAGCGGCCGGCGGCCTGGGTCCACAGCCGGACGGCCAGGAACGCGGATGCCAGACTGAGAAACGCCACCGCAACAAGAACCGGCTTTCCGGGATAATCACGACCGAAGAACCACCAGGAAAAAATCAACCATGGAACAACGATTCCAATCCATGCCGCAACGGAAGCAAGTCGCGTTTTTTTGTCCGTTATCGCGGAAAAGGCCGAGGTTTGATGTTTCACGCGCTACCTCCCTCATCCATTTTCCCGGCGGCCGATCTTGTCACGCATGTCTTCAGTTTACCACACTTTTTCCAATCCGTGAACGAAGTTTTGTCATGATTTGACATTTTTCAACGCGGACGCGGCGAGCATCAGCCACCCCGCGACGAAGCAGGTGCCGCCGACCGGGGCGACGGCGCCGAGCGGGCTGAAGCCGGTGGGCGCCAGCACGTAGAGGCTGCCGGAAAACAGCACGATCCCCGCCGTAAACAGCCATCCCGCCGCCCGCACGAAGCCCGGCCGGCCGCCTCCGGCGGCCAGGGCCGTCATGAACAGGCCCAGCGCATGAAACATGTGGTAGCGCGTCGCGGTGACGTAGGTGTCCCTCGCGCCGTCCGCCAGCACGCCTTCCAGCGCGTGCGCGCCGAAAGCCCCGAGCGCCACGGCCAGCGCCGCCTGCACGCATCCCGCCACAAACCATTTTTTGTCCAACGCCTTTGTCTCTCCTTTACTGCCTTTTTCAATTTCGCTATGATTGGGAAAACGAAACCGAAAGGAGCCTGGCAATGGATCCCGATAACCGGACCGATAACCGGACCGCCAACCGCACTCCGGCCGAACCGCTTCCCCACGCCGGCCCCGGCATCGCCTCCTTCGCCATCGCCGTCGCGGCCCTGGTCATGGTCGCGTCCGCCGTCGCCGGCTTTGCCTTCGTCGATCCGGATGCGCTCTTCTCCGCGGTGAATGAAACGATGTCGGACGAGGAACTGACGAAAGCGATCCTGGACGAGGCGCCCATGCTCGTCATCGGCAGCCTGCTGATCGTGCTGGCGTCCTTTCTCACGTTCATCGGCGCGGCGCTCGGCGTTGCCGGCTTGCTCATGCCGCGGCGCCGGCGCCCGTTCGCCGTTCTCGGCACCGTGCTGAACGGCGCCATGGTGCTGTTGGCCCTGACGGCCGGCCTTCTCGGTTTCTTCGGTCTGTTCCGGATCTAGAGAGAGGCGCTGCCACCACCAGTATAACGCCCGGCGCGCGCCCGGCTCAATCCGTTCCCGGTCTTCCGGCTGTGTTTTTCCGTCCACATCCTGAATATAGATGAAAAATATATAGAGAAATCGGGAGGTGGCTTTGCCATGACGCAGCCGGGCTTCATCGTCTCCCGGGAAGACTGGTCGCTCCACCGCAAGGGGTATCAGGACCAGCTCCGCCACGAACAGAAAGTCCGCGAAGCCATCCGCCGGAATTTGCCCGACCTGTTGACGGAAGAACGCATCATCATCTCGGACGGGCGCCAGGTGGTCAAGGTGCCGATCCGCAGCATGGACGAATACAAGTTCCGCTACAACCTGCAAAAAATGAAGCATGTCGGCCAGGGAAACGGCCGTTCGAAAGTGGGCGACGTGATCGCCGCCGATCCCGTCTCCGGTCCGGGCGGCCGCGGGGGCGGGGCGGGCGACGCCGCGGGCGAGGACGTCTACGAGACGGAAATCGAACTGTCCACCCTGGAAGACATCCTGTTCGGGGAACTGGAGCTGCCCAATCTCGAGCGGAAAGAGAAGGACCTGTTCTCGGTGACCGACATCCGCTTCAACGACATCCGGAAAACCGGCGCCATGGGCAACCTGGACAAAAAACGGACGATCCTGGAAAATCTGCGGCGCAACGCCCTGAACCGCACCCCCCGCGTCGGCGGCATCTCGCCGGACGATCTCCGCTTCAAAACGTGGGAAGAAGTCCGTCGCCCGGAATCGAACGCCGTCGTGCTGGCGATCATGGACACCTCGGGATCGATGGGCGCCTTCGAGAAATTCGTGGCCAGAAGTTTCTATTTCTGGATGGTCCGCTTTTTGCGCAGCAAATACGAGCATGTGGACATCGTCTTCATCGCCCACCACACGGAAGCGAAGGAAGTGACGGAAGACGAATTTTTCCACCGCGGCGAAAGCGGCGGCACGATCTGCTCGTCGGCCTACCAGCTGGCGCTGGACATCATCGGCGAACGCTACCCGCCGGGGCGGTACAACATCTATCCGTTCCATTTCTCCGACGGCGACAACCTGTCCTCCGACAACGACCGGTGCGTCCAGCTGCTCCGCCGGCTCATCGGGCATTCCAGCCTGTTCGGGTACGGCGAAATCAACCAGTACAACCGAACGAGCACGCTGATGGCCGCCTACCGCAACATCCGGGACCCCCGCTTCCGCACCTGTCTCATCCGCGAGAAAGGCGACGTGTACCACGCGCTCAAAACGTTTTTCTCCGCCGGGGGGAATCGGGCATGAAGGACCGGGAACTTCGCCGGCTGGAGGAAGCCATCGCGGAAATCAGCGACATCGCCCGCCATTTCGGCCTCGATTTCTTTCCGATGCGGTACGAGATCTGTCCGGCCGACATCATCTACACCTTCGGCGCCTACGGCATGCCCACCCGCTACAGCCATTGGAGTTTCGGCAAAAGTTTCCGCCTGATGAAAATGCACTACGATCTCGGCCTCAGCAAAATCTACGAGCTCGTCATCAATTCCGACCCGTGCTACGCCTTTCTGCTGGACGGCAACACGCTGATCCAGAACAAGCTGATCGTCGCCCACGTGCTGGCGCACAGCGACTTTTTCAAACACAACGTCCGCTTCCGCCACACGAACCGCAACATGGTGGAAAGCATGGCCGCCGCCGCCGAACGCATCCGCGGATACGAGCTGGAATACGGCGCCGAGGAAGTGGAACGGTTTCTCGACGCCGCGCTGTCCATCCAGGAGCACATCGATCCGTCGGTCATCCACCCGTACGGCCTGGACCGGCTGCGGGCGGAAGAAGCGAAACGGCGGGAAGAGGAGCGCCGGCGGAAAGAAAAACGGACCGTCACCCACGAGGACTTGTGGCGGCTTGACGACGACTGGGAACCGGAAGGCGAAACGAAGCCGGCCGGACCCGGATCGCCGCCGCCCGAGAAAGACCTGCTCTGGTTCATCATCAAACACTCCCGCCACCTGGAGCCCTGGCAGCAGGACGTGCTCGGCCTGATCCGGGAAGAAATGTACTATTTCTGGCCGCAGCTCGAGACGAAAATCATGAATGAAGGCTGGGCGTCCTACTGGCACCTGCGCATCATGCGCGAGCTGGACCTGTCGCCGGAGGAAACGATCGAATTCGCCCGGCTGAACGCGTCCGTCCTGCAGCCCTCCCGGTTCGGCCTCAATCCGTACCTCCTCGGGCTGAAAATTTTCGAAGACATCGAAAAGCGGTACGGCCGCGACATGCTGTTCGAAGTGCGCGAATTTGACATGGACACGTCGTTCATCCGCAACTATTTGACGAAAGAGCTGACGGAAGAGCTGGACCTGTACGTTTTCGAGAAAAAAGGCCCCGAATGGCGGGTGTCCGACAAAGCGTGGGAAAACGTGCGGGAACAGCTGATCCGTTCGCGGATCAACGGCGGATTTCCGTACATCGTCGCCGTCGACGGCGACTACCGCATGGCGGGGGAACTGTACCTTCGCCATGAGTACGAAGGCATCGAACTGGACCTGAAGTACGCGGAAAAGACGCTGCCCTACGTGGTGCGCCTGTGGGGCAAACCCGTCCATCTGGAAACGGTGGTGGAAAACAAAAAGGTGCTGTTTTCCCACGACGGCACGAAGCACACCCGGAAGTTCTTGAACTGAGGGGCCGGCGAAGGCGGCCGGTTCATGGCCTCCTTGCCGCGCGATCCCCCGAAACAAACAGCACAACATCCGGTTCTTTCATCAAGCGGACCGGATGTTGTGCTGCACATTATGCGGTATGGGCGTGCCGGGTTTCCCGAACCGGATTTCATGCGCCGGCCATGGCGGCCGGCCCGCGGTTTCACGCCGGCCGCCCGCCGGTTCACACCGTCGCCGCTTCGGCCTTGCGGTCTTCCGCGGATTTCAGCCGCACGCTGAGCCAGTCCGTCCGGTAATAGCGGTACATGACGACGCCGGCGAAGACGGTCAGGTACAGGTACAGGGAAAGCCAGGCGCCCATGCTGCCCCAGTCGAAGACGAAAATGAACAGGGTGGCAAGCGGCACGAACAGCCCGAAGCCGCAGACGATGGACGATTTCATCAGGAACCCGGTGTCGCCGATGCCGCGCAGGCCGCCGGCGTAGAAGTTGAGCAGACCGTCAAACAGCTGCAGGAACGCCGAGACGGAAATGAGCCGGGCCACCAGCGTGTAGATTTCCGGTTCGTCCGTGTAGATTTTGGCGATCGGCAGCGCAAAGATGAATTCGACGATGCCGATGGCCAAAAGGAAGATCCCCCCGTAGACGGCGGTCTCGGTGCCGAACCGGCGCCCTTTCAGGGGATCGCCGCGGCCGATTTCCTGGCCGACCAGAATGGTGGCCGTCGCGCCGAAGGCGAACGCCGGCATGAAGCCGAGGGACATGATGTTCAACGCCACCTCGTTGGCCGCCAGGGCCACGGTGCCGAGGCGCCCGACAAACACGGTGAAAATGAACATGGACAGGCTGAGGGCAAATTCCTGGAGGCCGAGCTTGCCGCTTTCCTCCATGATGAGCCGGGCCTCGCTCCGGTCGAAGGGCGCAAACTTGCGGGTTTGCATCCTGCGGTGCAACCGCACGAAAAACACGAGAAGCGATCCCGCGGCGCCGGCCGTTTCGCCGATCAGGAAGGCGAGCCCGGCGCCGGTGAGGCCGAGCTCCGGAAACCCGAGGCGGCCGTACGTCAGCGTGTAGGTGAAAAACACCATCAGCCCGCTGCCCAGCACGGTCAGGAGCGCCGGCGTCCGGGTGTCGCCGATGCCCCGCAGGAACCCGTGAATGACGAAACTGAACAGCCCGACGGCGAGCGCCGCGAAGCGAAGTTTCGCGTAACCCGCGCCGAGGCCGGCCAGTTCCGCCGATCCGGTCACAAGCGCAAGGAGCGGCCGGCTGCCGGCAAGACCGGCCAGCACGATGGCGAGAAACAGGCCGGTCACCACATAGAGGGTCATGTGGGTCCGCTCCACCGCCCGCCGGTGATCGCCCGCCCCGTAGCTTTGCGCCACCAGATAATTGATCGAATGCCCGAGGCCGGAAAACATCGCCCAGGCGTTGTACATGATGACGTTCGTGACGCCCACGACGGCGATCACCGCGCCGCCGAGGCCGCCGACCAGAATCAGGTTGATCGCCCCGGTGACGGTGGCCGTGGCGAAGGAAAAGATGTTTGGTATGGCCAGCGACAGGATCAGTTTTGCGTTTTGGAACGGTTTGAACATGCTGTCACGCATCCTCTGTCATGATACAAGCGGGTCGTGATTCTAAGGCGGGCCGTCTTCGCGCAACCTCTATCATAACACACCTCGCGCCGGCTCCCCCACGATGCCGCACCGCAAAAAGTCCGCATTCGCGGCAGGATTCCCGGCGGAAAAGCAAAAAACCCCCCATTTCCGGCATTCTGGCGCGATTTTCGCGGATATGCGCCGCTTGGCGTTGACGTTTGCGAATCGGGCGCCATGCCGCCGCCCGGCCTCCCCGGCGGAAGAAACGGAACGGCCGTTGGCCGTGGTGGGTGCGGTCCGTGCGGAGACGCAAAAAAAGAGCGCCTCCGCGCTTGAGGGCTCTTCTCAACCCGCTTCACCGGTCCAAATCGCAATCGGTTTTTCGGGCATTCAACGGTTCAGCAGGCTGCCCACGTAGCGGAGCAGCTCGTTTGCGCACACCGGGCAGTAGCCGTGCTCCTCGATGAGCCGCCGGGTCACTTCATTGATGCGCTTCAGCTGGGTTTCGTCCGGCGTCTTCGTGGAAGTGGTGATCTTGACGATGTCCTTCAGATCGGCGAACAGCTTTTTCTCGATCGCCTCCCGGAGCCGCTCGTGGGTGTCGTAGGCGAACTTTTTGCCTTTTCGCGAATAGGAGGACATGCGGATGAGGATTTCTTCGCGGAACGCCTTCTTCGCATTTTCCGAAATGCCGATCTGCTCCTCGATGGAACGCATCAGCCGCTCGTCGGGTTCCAGTTCCTCCCCCGTGACGGGGTCGCGTATTTTCGTCCAGTTGCAGTAAGCCTCGATGTTGTCCAGATAGTTTTCAAACAGGGTGTGCGCGGACTCCTCGAAGGAATAGACGAATGCCTTCTGCACTTCCTTCTTGGCGATTTCGTCGTACTCTTTCCGCGCCAGCGAGATGAAGCCGAGCGCCCGCTCCCGCTCCTCCTTCGTGATCGACGGATGCTGGTCCAGCCCGTCCTTGAGCGCGCGCAGCACGTCCAGCGCGTTGATGCAGGCCACGTCGTGGCGGATGAGGGCGCTGGAAATGCGGTTGATGACGTAGCGCGGGTCGATGCCGGTCATGCCTTCCTCGAGAAACTCCGCCTGCAGCTCCTTCAGATCGGATTCCTTGAACCCTTCCACTTCCTCGCCGTCGTACAGCCGCATTTTTTTGATCAGGTCCACGCCCTGCCGCTTCGAATCTTTCAGCCGCGTCAGCACCGAGAACATGGCCGCGGTCCGCAGGGCATGGGGCGCGATGTGGACGTGGTTCATGTCGCTTTGCCGCACGAGCTTGGCGTAGATTTTTTCCTCCTCGCTCACCTTCAGGTTGTAGGGCACCTGGATGACGACCATGCGGGACTGGAGCGCCTCGTTCTTCTTGTTGGCGATGAAAGCCCGGTATTCCGCCTCGTTGGTGTGGGCGATGATGACCTCGTCGGCCGATATGAGGGCGAACCGTCCGGCTTTGAAGTTCCCTTCCTGGGTCAGCGACAGCAGGTTCCACAAAAATTTCTCGTCGCACTTGAGCAGTTCCTGGAACTCCATCAGCCCGCGGTTGGCCTTGTTCAGTTCGCCGTCGAACCGGTACGCCCGCGGGTCCGACTCCGAACCGTACTCGGTGATCGTCGAAAAATCGATGCTGCCCGTCAAATCGGCGATGTCCTGGGATTTCGGATCCGACGGACTGAAGGTGCCGATGCCGATGCGCCGCTCCTCGGACAGAAACACCCGCGTGACCGGCACCTCCTCGATGCGGCCTTCGTACTCCGTGTCCACCCGCAGCCGGCAGGACGGGCACAGGGTGCCCTCGATTTTCACGCCGAGCTCCCGCTCGAACTCCGGCCGGAGTTCATGGGGAACCAGATGCAGCGGCTCCTCGTGCATCGGGCAATCCTTGATGGCGTACACCGCCCCGCGGTCCGTGCGGGAAAACCGCTCCAGCCCGCGCTTGAGCAGCGTCACGATGGTCGACTTCCCCCCGCTGACCGGCCCCATGAGCAGCAAAATGCGCTTGCGGACGTCCAGACGCCTGGCGGCGGAATGAAAATACTCTTCCACCAGCTTCTCCAGCGTCCGTTCCAGACCGAACAGTTCGTCCTTGAAAAAATTGTATACCTTGACGCCGTCCTTTTCCTCGACGCCGGCCGATCGTATCATTTCGTAGATTCTGGCATGCGCGGTCTGGGCGATATACGGTTTCTCCCGCACCAGTTCGACGTAATCCCGAAACGTGCCCGACCAGGAAAGCCGCTCTTCATCCGCCCGATATTCCGCAATCCGCTTGAACAGATCCAACGATCGATTCACCCGCTTTCCCCGGACTCGTGATGATGAGATGTATTAATACCTATGCTCGGGGGGTGGATATGTTTCCGTCTTTGATCGAGGGGGGTGTGGTATAATGGGACAAAATTCGCGAAAAGGAGTCGCGTCGCATGGCGGTCCGGCGGGAAACGGATCTGTACGAACCGGTCAAGCGGATGCTGGAGGAACAGGGGTATGCGGTCCGGGGGGAAGTGAACGGCTGCGATCTCGTCGCCTGGCGGGAAGATGAAGCGGAGCCGGTCATCGTCGAACTGAAGACGAGCTTCAACCTGCCGCTTGTCTATCAGCTCATGGACCGCGCCGCCATGACGCCGCGCGTCTACGGGGCGGTGGAATACGGGCCCGGCCGGCGGCCCGGCGGCGGCACGTGGAACGATGCGGTGCGGCTGTGCCGGAAACTCGGCTTCGGGCTCATCGGCGTGCGGTTTTACAAGCGGAAGAACCCGGAGGCCTACGTGCTGTGCCGGCCGGGCGAAGCGGTGCGGGAAACAAGGGCCCGGCGGAAAGCGGAGCGGCTCAGGCGCGAATTTGCCGGCCGCAGCGGCGACTTCAACACCGGCGGCCAGACGGCAAAACCGCTCGTGACGGCCTACCGGGAGCGGGCGCTGCGGGCGGCGGCGCTTCTGGACCGGGACGGGCCGCTTCCGCCCCGGGTGCTGAAAACGCGTCTGCATGACGCGCGGATCGGCGACCTGCTTCGGGACAACGTGTACGGCTGGTTCGTGCGGGTCGGGCGCGGCGTGTACGGGCTGAGCCCGGCCGGCCGGCAGGCGCTGGCCGATTATGCCGCCATCCTGGCGCAGCTTTCCGGGCCGGACGGCCCGGCCCCGGGCTGAACGCCGGCGGCGGCCGGTTCGAAGAAGCGGACGCGGAAGTTTCCAGCCAAACCGCCGGCCGCTTTCCGGCCGGCCGACAACGGGCCGTCAGCCCGGCACGCGTGTCCGGCGGCCGGCCGGCCATGCCGCTTCTTCCCCAACGCCGCGATCCACGGCCTTGAGCCAGCCGAATTGCAGGAGGGCGGTCAGCAGCACGACGAAGGGCAGCACGGGGGAATCCACGTCGCCGGCGAAAACCGCCATCAGCGCAATGGCGAGCACGCGGCCGGCGTTCAGGGCGAATTCCCGCAGGATGACCGTTTCCACGCGCAGTTCCCCTTTGAGCGGCAGTTGGCCGATCAGCTGATAATAATAGGAACTGACGGGATTCGAGTGGACCGGGTTGAAAAACGACTGCAGCACCATGAACGCCAGCACCGTCCAAAGACGAATGCCAAACAGCAGCATGGAAGCGGCCAGCGTAAAGCCGACGGCCGCCGCCAGCAGAAATTTCCGGATGTGTTCGTCCCTGCCGTAACGCGAGATGAACAGGCTGGCGGCGATGCCGGTAAGGGAAAACACGATGGTGAGATAGCCGACCAGATCTTCGCGGGACAGCACCCGATACAGCAGGATGTTCGGCAGAAAGAACAGGATGCCCTGAAACGCGCCGAACAGCACGAAGCCGATCAGCACGTTGCGGTAAGGCCTTGATTTCCTGATCACCAGTCCCATGTGCCGCAAATAATACCCGCGGCTGCGGGAAGCCGCCGGTTTCAGGCGGAACGAAACGGCCGCGGTGAAGGCAAACGTGAGAAAGGCGAAGGAAAACATGATCGCGTAGCCGGCCAGTGAATCGGTCCGGCTGATGATGAAGCCGGCCAGGGCCGGTCCCATGAGTCCGGCCAGGGTGAAGAAAATCGTGTTCAGCGACATGTAGCGCAGCCGGTTTTGCGGGGTGGACACGTCGTACATCAGCACCAGATAGGCGCTCCAGTAGAACGCGTTGGCCACCGAATTGAGGGCGGCAAACAGGCCATACCAGGCCGCCACGTTTTCCCGGGCCAGCACCACGAGCAGATAGAACAGCGCGCTCGACAGGACGCCGAGCCGGATGACCGGCATGCTCCCGTTCCGTTTCACCCACCGGCCGGCAACGGCAAAGGCGAAAGACGTCAGGCCGTACAGGATCAAATTGTACAGGGCGTTCACCGTGAGGCTTTCCGTCAGCCGCCACAGATACAGATTGAGGAACACGGCAGACATCGACGAACCGAGCTGGAAACACCAGTGGATGAACAGCGAAAGCCTGGCCTGGCCGCTCAGCCTTTTTTCTTCCGGAACGGGGGGAAACAGGCGGTTTTTCAAGTCCGGCAAGCGGATGTTGCGAAGCATGGCGGATCGATGGTTCTCCCCTCATCGCTTGCAGATGGATGCTGTGCTTTTTCGGATTCGCCGCAACGCCGGCGCCTTGCGGGCCGGAATCGGCCGCCCGGCGGCGCCGGGCATTTGCAAGGCCGGACCGATCGTTTATAATAGGGATGGTACGCACACGGAGGAGGGTTTGGGATGTCTCTTGCGCTGGTTGTCGCGGTCTCCGTCCTGCTCATCGGCACCATTTTGACCGCCGCCTACAACGAGGATCAGACGAAAGGCCTGTAACCGGCGAAAGGCCGGCAGCCGGTTCCGGATGACAAAAGGGTTGCCCCGCCGTCGTAGCACGGGGCAACCCTTTTTTGCCGCCGGGGGATGCCGGCGGCGCCGCGGACGGTCATTCGCCCACCATCTGTTTGATCTCCGCCAGGCAGTTGCGGCAAATGTGCCGATTTTCGTATTCGATCACATCATTTTGATTGGAGCAGAAAATGCATTTCGGTTTGTACCGCTCCAAAATAATATGATCGCCCTGAACCAGAATCTCAACCGGATCGCCTTCGTTCATTTGATACCTTTTGCGAAGGGATTTCGGCAGAACGATGCGTCCGAGCTGGTCAACCTTCCGAACCACGCCCACCGGTTTCATGCGGTTCACCTCTCTCCTCTTTTCTCTGTCTTGTGGAACTCCATCGCATAGTACTAACTTCGATGCAGTTTCGAAAAATCCTTCTGTTTCGACAAATTATTTGTCCAATATTCAAATAATTGCGAGAAATTTGTCACTTCAGGCCGAAAAATCCGTTTTGCCGCAGCGCCTCGAACAGGACGATGGCCGCCGCATTCGACAAATTCAAAGACCGGACGCAGCCGGTCATCGGAATGCGGATCAGATGGTCGCGGTGCGCTTCCAGGATGTCGTCGGGAAGGCCTTTCGTTTCCTTGCCGAAGACGAGAAAATCGCCGTCGCGATAGACGGCTTCCGTGTACAGGCGTTCGGCTTTCGTCGTGGCGCAGTGGAACACCGCGCCGGGGTGGCGGGCTTTCAGTTCCGAAAAGGAATCGTGGTATTCGACGGTCACGTACGGCCAATAATCGAGCCCCGCCCGTTTCAGATAACGGTCGTCCGTCGAAAAGCCGAGGGGCCTGACCAGATGCAGCACCGCGCCCGTCGCCGCGCACGTGCGGGCGATGTTGCCCGTGTTCGCGGGAATTTCCGGCTCCACCAGCACGATATGAAACGGCAAATCGGTTCCCTCCACGGCGAAGAGGCGCCGGACCCCGGGGTCGAAAGCGCCTCTTCGCGTTATCCGCTTTTGGTTGACGCCATGATGGGCGGCGGCCGGTCCGCCGCCGGTCGGCCTCTCAACCGTGCCGCCGCGCAAAGTCGCGCATGAATTCGGCCAGCGCCCGCACGGCTTCCAGGGGAACGGCATTGTAGATCGAGGCGCGCAAGCCCCCGACGCTGCGATGCCCTTTCAGCCCGACGAAGCCGTTTTCGCCGGCTTCCTTGATGAACGCTTTCTCAAGCTCCTCGCTGGCCATCCGCCACGTCACGTTCATCACCGACCGGCTGTCCGGATCGGCCACGCCGCGGTAAAACCCGCCGCTTTCGTCGATCGCGCCGTACAGAAGATCCGCCTTTTCCCGGTTGAGCCGCTCCACGGCCGCCAGGCCGCCCCGGTTTTTCACCCATTTCAGCACGAGCCCGACCATGTAGATCGAAAACACGGGCGGCGTGTTGTACAGCGAGTTGTTTTCGGCGTGGATGTCGTAGCGGAGCATGGTCGGAATGTCCTTGCGCATCCGCTCCAGCAGGTCTTCCCGCAGGATGACGACGGTGACGCCGGCAGGCCCGAGATTTTTCTGGGCGCCGGCGTAGATCAGGCCGAAACGGGAAACGTCGATGGGGCGGGACAGAATGTCGCTCGACATGTCCGCCACGAGCGGCACGCCGCCGGCATCGGGAAACGTTTTGTATTGAATGCCGCCGATCGTTTCATTGGACGTGATGTGCAGGTAGGCCGCATCCGACGGCACGCGGATGTCCGCCGGATCCGGAATGCGGGTGTATTGGCTGTCCGCCGAACTGGCGACGACGGCCACTTCGCCGATCAGTTTCGCTTCCTTGATCGCCTTCTTCGCCCAGCTGCCGGTGTCCACGTAAGCCGCCGTGCGGCCTTCGCCCAGCAGGTTCATCGGCACCATGGCAAACTGCAGGCTGGCCCCGCCCTGCAAGAACAGCACCTTGTAGCCGTCGGGAATCGACAGCAATTCTTTCAGCAGCGCCTGGGTCTCGTCGTTGATCGCTTCAAATTCCTTGCTGCGGTGGGAGATTTCCAGCACGGACATGCCGATGCCCCGGTAATCCGTCAGTTCGTCCCGGGCCTGCTGCAACGCTTCCAGCGGCAGCGCGGCCGGCCCGGGGTTGAAATTGTGCGCGCGATTCATGTCGCCCCACCCCTGCTTTTTCTATGGAATGAATATGGTTAATCATAGCAGGATTCGACGGGCACTTCAAGTCATCTCCTCACGCCCCGCGCCGCGCGGTCGGGGGTTTTCCCCCGGTCCGTCCGGCGCATCCGGCGGCGCGGAAACCGCGCGCAAAACAAAGAAGACCTTCCCGGGTGAAGGTCTTCGGCGCCTCCGTGCCGCCGGCAGGCGCCCGGCTTCAACCGAGCGCCGCGGCGGCCTGCTTTGCGACGTCGAATCGTTTGCCCGCGAGGGGCGCCAATTTTTCCAGATCCTTGAGCAGCTCGGCAAACTGGTCCGGGAACAGCGACTGGACGCCGTCGCCGGTCATCGAGTTGTCCGGGTCGGTGTGCATTTCGATGATCAGCCCGTCGGCGCCCGCCGCCACGGCCGCCTTGGCCATCGGCGCCACCAGTTCCCGGCGCCCGGTGCCATGGCTCGGGTCGGCGATGATCGGCAGATGGCTCAGCTGCCGGATGACCGGAATGGCCGCCAGATCCAGCGTGTTCCGCGTGTACGGCTCGAAGGTGCGGATGCCCCGCTCGCAGAGGATGACGTTCGGGTTGCCGCCGGCCAGAATGTATTCCGCCGCGTTCAGCCACTCCTCGTACGTCGCGCTGAACCCCCGCTTCAGGAGCACGGGCTTGTCGATCGTGCCCAGCTTGCGGAGCAGGTCGAAGTTTTGCATGTTGCGGGTGCCCACCTGCAAAATGTCCGCATATTGCGCGCAAATCTCCACATACTCCGGCGTCATCACTTCGGTGACGGTCAACAGGCCGTGCTTGCGGCCGGCTTCCGCCATCCATTCCAGTCCTTCCACGCCGATGCCCTGAAAGCTGTAGGGTCCCGTCCGCGGCTTGAACGCGCCGCCGCGCAGCACCTGCCCGCCGGCCGCCTTGACGAGGCGGGCGATCTCATCGATCTGCTGCGGCGTCTCCACGGCGCACGGGCCGCCCATGACGACCAGTTCGTCGCCGCCGATTTCCACGCCCTTGATGCGGATGACCGTGTTGTCGGGGTGGAAATCCCGGCTGGCCAGCTTGTAGGACTTGGAAATCCGGATGACGTTCTCGACGCCCTTCATGGCGCGCAGTTTTTCCTCCAGCACCGGATCGAACTTGCCGATGATGCCGATGACGGTCCGGTCCGTTCCGCGGGAAACGTGCGCGGTGGCGCCGTGTTTTTCCACCTGCCGGACGATGTCCGCCAGCCGCTCTTCGCTGATCGAATTGGACGTGATCGCAATCATGCCCGTTCCACTCCCATCGAGGTTGGCGTTTTCGCACTTCAACGCTTATACGCTTTTAAGCGTTAAAGCAATCATAAAGGCGAAAGATCGTTTTGTCAAGGGGTGCCTTCATTTTTTTGCCGCCTCACGTTTCACCTTGACGGCGGGCAATATCTTTTTCGGATCGACCTTCCGTTCGGCGCGGTGGGTGGACGGATCGTTCCAGTCAAAGCGTTCGAGGAATTCGATGACTTCCCGGGTGATCGGCGTCGGGGTGGACGCGCCCGAGGTGACGGCCACTTTGTTCACGCCCCGCAGCCATTCGATGTCGATCTCCGTTACGTCCGCCACGCGGTAAGCCTTCACGCCGGCGATTTCCTCCGCCACCTGGGCGAGCCGGTTGGAGTTGTTGCTGCGCGGATCGCCGACGACGATGACGAGATCGGCGCCCCTGGCCTGCTCGGCCACCGCCTGCTGCCTGAGCTGGGTCGCCAGGCAGATCTCGTTGCAGATTTCCGCCTGCGGGTATTTTTCCTTCAGCCTGTTCATGATGTGCTGGATGTCCCACTGGCTCATCGTCGTCTGGTTCGTGATCACGATCTTGTCGCCGGTGATGTCGAGACCGTCGATCTCCTCTTCGTTCTCGATCAGATGCACCTTGTCCGGCGCGATGCCGATGGCGCCCTCCGGCTCCGGGTGGCCTTTCTTTCCGATGTAGATGATCTCGTAGCCCGCGGACGTTTTCTCGCGGATCAGGTCATGGGTTTTGGTCACGTCGGGGCACGTGGCGTCAATGATGGTCAGGCCTTTCTCCCGCGCCCGTTTCCGCACCTGCGGGGAAACCCCGTGGGCCGTGAAGATGACCGTTCCCCGGTCCACCTTCTCCAGAATTTCCAGCCGGTTTTCGCCGTCCAGCGTGATGATGCCTTCCTGTTCGAACGCCTCGGTCACGTGGCGGTTGTGCACGATCATGCCCAAAATGTAGATCGGCCGCGGCAGCTCCGGGTTTTGCGCCGCCATGCGGGCCAGCACCATGGCGTCAACGACGCCGTAGCAGTAGCCGCGCGGGGAAATTTTGATGACTTCCATGCGGATCGCCGCCTCTCATCCCGTTATCGTCCGTTCCGTTGCCCTCCCATTATAGCACAACAAATGGAGCCGCCGGCTCAATCGCCGTCGTCGTCCGCCGCAAGAAGCGGGAACCAGAGGATGAAGGTGCTGCCCCTGTTTTTTTGCGTCATGACTTCAATGCTGCCGCCGTGCTCGTCGATGATCCATTTGGCGATGGACAGGCCGAGACCGGTGCCGCTCGTGACGCCGCGGCTCGTGTCGGCCCGGTAAAACCGCTCGAAAATTTGCGGCACCTCCTCCGGGTCCATGCCGATCCCCGTATCCTCGATGCGGATGCCGATCTGGTTTTTCGCGCGCAGGGCGTCGATTTGGACATACCCTTCATTCGTGTACTTGAACGCGTTCTCGATCAGAATGAAAAACACTTCCAGGAGGTAGTCCCGGTTGCCCATGACGACGGCGCCGTCGGCGGCGGACAGGTCGCCGATGATGAAGTCGGCCTTGCGGGGCAGAAATTCCGCCTTGCGGGTCGCCTCGTCCAGCACGTCGCGCATTTCCACCGGTCCTTTTTCGATTTTGTGGCCGGCGTCCGCCCGTGCCAGGGCGAGCAGGTCGCTGACGAGCCGGCTCATCCGCTGCGCCTCGGAAGCGATGTCCCGCATCGCTTCCAGGGTCAGTTCGGAAGACGGATTCTGCCCGTTCCACATCTTTTCCAGCAATTCAATGTTGCCGCGGATGGTGGTCAGCGGCGTGCGGAGTTCATGGGAAGCGTCCGACACGAAGCGCCGCTGCTTGCGGTACGCCTCTTCCAGCTCCCGGTATGCCGATTCGAGGCGGGCCAGCATGCCGTTGAGCGTCGCCGTCAGTTTTCCGAGCTCGTCGTTTGGCCCGTCGTACTCGATGCGTCTGGCCAGGTCTTCCCCCTTCTGGATCTGGTCCGCGGCGCTTGCCACCATGTCGATCGGCCGCAGCGCCTTGCGCGCCAGAAAATAGCCCAGCGTGGCCGCCAGAAGCAGAACGAAGACGGACAGCGACAGCAAAATCAGCCGCAGGGTCGCCAGAAACGCCAGCTGGTCCGTCACGAAGGTGCCCACCTGCAGCACGCCGATCAGCTGATCCCGGTACACCATCCGGGCGTGATAGATCAGCATGACGGCATCCTTGTTGAACGTGTACAGCTCGTACCAGCTTTCTTCCTTCCGCGCCCGTTCGAATCCGCTGGACGGATCGAAGGGCAGACGGAACGGTTCCGGCAGGTTGTCCGAACGGTCGATGGCGCCGTCAATCCGGTTGGTCTGAAGATAGACGCCCAGCGACCGGTAGTCGGAAAGCTCCGGCAGATCGATGATCCCCATGGAAAAAAACGGAATGACGCGGATTTCCGACAGGATTTCGGCCGCGGTCTGCTCCAGGTTTTTTTCCACGTTTCGCATCGTCGCATAGGAAATGAAAGCGTACAGGGCGAGGCCGAAGGCGAGCAGCGTGACGGCCAGGACGCCCGTATACCAAAGCGTCAAACGCGTGCGCAGCGCCATCCGTCACTGGTCTCCTCTCAGCACGTAGCCGAGCCCGCGGACGGTCTGAATGAGGCGCGAACCGCCGTGTTCTTCCGTCTTCTGGCGCAGCATGGCCACGTAAACTTCCAGCACGTTGGATTCGCCGCTGTAGTCGTAGCCCCAGATCTTCTGCATGATTTGATCGCGGCTGAGCACCCGGCGGGGATTTTCCATGAACAGCTGGAGGAGCTCGAATTCCTTGGCCGTCAGTTCGATCCGCCGGCCGGCGCGGCATGCTTCCCGCGCGTCCAGATCGAGGACGAGATCCTGAAACGTCAGCTTGCGGGGCCTGTCCGCCGCGTCGGGCCGGCGGCGCAGCAGGGCGCGGACGCGGGCGAGCAGTTCGTCGAGGGCGAAAGGCTTGACCAGGTAATCGTCGGCGCCGAGATCGAGGCCCCGCACCCGGTCGGACACGTCGTCCCGGGCCGTCAGCATGAGCACCGGCACGGAAAGACCGGCCTCCCGGATGCGCCGCACCACTTCCCAGCCGTCCAGCTTCGGCATCATGACGTCGAGAATGATCAGATCGGGCGTCTCCTCCATCAAAAGGTTCAGCCCGGCCTCGCCGTCCGCCGCCGTGCGGACCTGGTAGCCGGCGAAAGCCAGGCTCCTGCGGACGAGCGACGTGATTTTTTCGTCATCGTCGATGACCAGCACCGTTTCCATGGCGCCCTTCCCTCCCGGTCAAGCCTTCTTTCGGTCAAACCTTCTGGGTCCTTGCGTGTGAGATGGATGTTGCATCCGTTTTCTGCAGTTTTATTTTATCACACCGGCCTCTGACGCAAAGAAGCGGAGCCGCGCACCGGTTGGCCGGTGCCGGTCCGCCTCTTTGAGCCGGTTCGTGTCCGTTTCGAATCCCCGCGGGGTGAAGACGGCGGCAGGCCGGGCGCGTCAAGACGACGCGTTCCGGTCCCCCACCGTGACCACCGTCTCGTACGTTTTGCCCTGGCGGACGACCTTCAGGCTGATGCGGCTGCCGACTTCCTGCTTCCGGACGGCATCGATGACATCCTGGGAAGAGGCGGTTTTGCCGCCGGCGACTTCCGTGATGATGTCTCCCGCGCGGATGCCCGCCCGGTAAGCCGGCCCGCCGACCTCCACCTGCGTCACCAGCGCTCCGTCGCCCTTGTAGCCGAGCTCTTCTTTCCAGGCATCGTCCAGATCGGCAAGATAGACGCCGATGTAGGGCTCGGGTTCTTTCGGAATCGGCCGGTCGTTTTTCAGGTTGTCCAGGACGCCCGCGACGGTGCTGGTCGGGATGGCGAAGCCGATGCCCTGCGCCTGGGCGCTCACCGCCGTGTTGATGCCGATGACTTCCCCGTTCAGGTTCAGAAGCGGACCGCCCGAGTTGCCGGGGTTGATGGACGCGTCCGTCTGCAACAGGTTTTCATATTTGCGGGTGTTCGTGCCGTCCCGGATCGTGATCGGCCGCTCCTTGGCGGACAGCACGCCGACGGTCACCGTATGGTCAAAACCGTACGGGTTGCCGATGGCGATCACCCAGTCCCCGACTTTCATCGCGTCCGCGTCGCCGAGACGCAGGTACGCAAAAGGCTCCGATCCGTCGATTTTCAGCGCGGCCAGGTCGAGATCATAGCTTTCGCCGAGTTTTTTCGCCACGAAGTAGTCCTTGTAGCCTTCCACGTACACGCGGATTTCGTCGGCGCCGTCCACCACGTGCTGGTTGGTCAGGATGTACCCTTCGCTGTCGAAAATGAAGCCGGAACCTTCGCCGGTTTTGTACAGCCGCCCGCTTCGGTCCTGCCGCGGCTGGTTGAAATCGTCCCCGAAGAAGAACCGGAAGAACGGATCGTTGTAAAACGGATTCGTGGACGTCGACCGCCGCGAATACGTTTCGATCTTGACCACCGCCGCCTGGCTGTTTTCGACGATTTCGGCGATGGAATTCGGCCGGACGATGTCCAGGCCGTTGCGGACCAGACCGGCGTCCGCGCCGGAGGAACGGCCGGCCGGAGCGCTCTCGCCCGCGGGCGCCGCCTGTCCGCCGGCGGCGCCGGCCGTGAACAGGTTGTACCTGTCCGCGGCAAACATCAGGCCGCCGACCAGCACCGCGCCCGCCATGAAAGCGGCGAGGTAGGACAACATCCCGCGGAAGGAAGAGCGGCCGGACCTTCTGCGGCGAACGGCTTTCGCCCCGGCCGCTTCGCCGGCGCAATCGGCGGCCGGAACCGGTTTGACGGCCGGCGGAAGCGCGATGTCAACGCCGTGATCTTCCGTCTCCCGCCCCGGCTTCCCGGCTTCCGGGCCGCCGTCGGACCGCCGCGCCTCGCCGTCCGGCGCCTCCTGCCGGCCGTGTTCTTCCCCGCCAGCGAAACCGGATGCAAACGGCCCGTAACGGAAATACGCCGGTTTTCCGTAGGCCGGTTCATCCCGTTTCCGCAAACCGTCCGGCGAATGCCCGGCATCGCCGCCGGTCGGATCGCGGCGGCCGTCGTCATCGGACCAGGCCTCCCGGTTGTCGAACCGGTCGTTGTCGTGCATCGCGAATCCCTCCCGTCCCTTTCTGAAACCGGGTTGAAACCGGCTGCTGAACATCCTTTCTTCCGATTCTTATCTTGCACGAAGAACCTTAAACAGACATTAAAATAAATTAAAATCGCGATTAGTCGGCACCTTCCGGGCGGGCGCGAACCCCGGCCCCCGCCAATGCGGAAACGGGACGCCCGCCGGCCCCCCCGAAACATCCCCGTGACCGGGTCGCGCCCCCAGGGCGCGGAGAAGAACGGCCATAACAACGGCGGCAAAAGGACGCGCCGGAACCAAAAAAGCGGCGCGCCGCCGCTTCAGCGTTTTCCGACCAATCCTTTGCGGTGGGCGTAAATCGCCAGCTGCGTGCGGTCTTCCGCGCCCAGCTTCATGAGCAGGTTGCTGACGTGGGTTTTCACCGTCTTGATGCTGATGAACAATTCGTCCGAAATTTCCTTGTTCGATTTGCCCTCCGCGATCAGCATGAGCACTTCCTTCTCCCGGGCGGTCAGCCCTTCGTCCTCCTCCCGGGCGCTCTTTTTGCGGATGCCGCGGGCCAGCGCCTGGGACACTTCGCTGTTCATGACCGGCATGCCCTTCAAGGCGCTCCGCAGCGCAAACACCAATTCGTCCGACGACACGTTTTTCAGCACGTAGCTGACCGCGCCCGCCTCGATCCCCTCCATCACCTTGTCGTCTTCCAGAAAGCTGGTCAGAATGACGACTTTGACGCCGGGATGGCGCCCGGTGATCGCCCGCGTGGCGGCGATGCCGTCCATCTCCGGCATCATCAGGTCCATCAGGACGAGATCCGGCAGCGGCTCTCCCCGTTCGGCCCGCCGGTCCAGCAGTTCCAGCGCCTCTTTCCCGTTCGACGCTTCCAGCATCACGTCCATGTCGGGCTGCAGGGACAGGTACGTCTTCAGGCCGAGACGCACCATGTCATGGTCGTCAACGATCATCACTCTGGTCGGATTCGCCACTGGCGGCCTTCCCCTCTTTCGCGAATTTCGGAATTTGCACCCGGATGCGCGTCCCGGCTCCCGGCTTCGTCAAAATTTCGATCTCGCCGCCCAGCTTGTTCGCCCGTTCGCGCATCGTGGACAGCCCGTAGGAATGGGTCTGCACCTGTCCCCTGTAAAATCCGATGCCGTCATCCGCCAGCGTCAGGACGTATTGATGCTCCATCTCCTTCAGCGACAAGGTGACGTGCCGGGCTTTGGCATGCTTGACCACGTTGGCCATCGCTTCCTGGATGATCATGAACAGCTGGTGCTCGACCGCCTCGGACACGCCGCCGCCGATCGCCACCTCCAGGGAACCGGTGAGGCCGTTGTGCCGGCAATAATCGGGAAACCAGCGGTCCAGCGCCTCGGCCAGGGAACGGCCTTCGAACTCCACCGGCCTGAGCTGGGCGATCAGCCCGCGGATCTGCTTCTGGGCGATGGCGGAAACTTCCACGATCTGGCCGGCGATGGCCTTCGCTTTGGCCGGATCCCGCCCGACGAGCTGCTCCAGCGTGGAAGCCGACATGTGCAGGGCAAACAGCTGCTGGCTGACGGTGTCGTGCAAATCCCGGGCCAGCCGCCTGCGTTCCTCCAGGACCGCCGTTTCGCCGGCCTGCGCCTTCATCACGTTCTCCTCGCCCAGCTTCTGCAGAAGGGCGATGCGGTTTTTCACGGATTCCGCCATTTCGTTGAAGTCGTCATAAATTTTATCAAAAGAATCCGTTCCCGTAACCGGAATTTTTTCGGTCAGATTGCCCCTGGACAGCTGAAGGATGGCCATGTGCAGCACGTTGACCTTGCGCTGGAAGCGGAGGGCGGCCGCGAAGCCGACGACGGCGCCGACGGCCAGAAAGGCGCAGCCGGTCAGGAGGGACAGCTGGATGAACGTCAGCGCCGGCGCCAGATAGTGCCACAACAAAAAGAAGGCCGCCATGCTGGCCGCGGCCGCCACGAGAAAGTAGGCGATCATTTCCCATTTCATGTTCCGGAAATTGCGCATGAACCCCTGCATGGCCGCTTTACCCTACCCTCATGATCTGGATGTCGCCGATGAACAGATTGCACTGCAGGAAAATTTTCTTGTCCGCTTCGGCATAATCGGGCATCTGTTCGTCGATCGACCGGAGAAACCCGCCGGTGCTTCGGCCGAACACCCGGATGTCCCCGATGAAAGAGCCGGAATTGACTTTGAACGAGACGTCGCTGTCATTCGGCACCAGCACCTTCACGTCCCCGATGAAGGCGGAAACCGTCAGCTTCGTCTCGCCGTACGGAATGTGCGCCTTCGTCAGGTCGATGACCGTGTCGCCGATGAACAGGTTGATGTTCATCGGTTTCAGCTGCCAGTAATCCCGGCCGATGTACAAGTCGCCGATGAACCCGTTTTTCGTTTCGACGCCCTGCCAACCGCCGCCTTGCTCTCCGTGCGGGGGCCGGTCCCATCCGCCGGGAGCGCCGTCCTCCCGTCCCGGCTGATGCGTCCAGGCGCCGGAGGCGACGCCGGCGGGATCCGCCCGGCCCTGCTCGTCAAGGTCAAAGACGGAAGGCGGCGGAGGCGGAGGAGGCGGCGGAAGAGGCGTCTGGCTGCCATGCGGCCCGCCTGCGGCATGACCGCCGTCTTTCGGCGACGGTTCGTGCCGCCGGCCGCGTTCCCCGTTCAGCATGAGCTTGACGCCGTACAGGATGATGGCCGCCGGGATGGCCATTTTGACGATGTCGCCGACGCTGAGGAACAGGATGCCGAGGTTTCTCAGCAGAAACGAAACGCCGATCAGGGCGACAAAGCCGTTCCAGAACAGTCCGGAAGCATTCCGGCCCGATGACAGCATGCCCGAAAGGCCGACAAAAATGATGAAAACGGGCCAGAACGTCGACATGATGTCGCCCCAGTCCAGACGGATGAAGCCAAGTTGCGAGGCGAGAAACAAAAGACCGAAGCCGATCAGCATCAGTCCGAACAGGACCCGTTTCAGCGTGCCGGCGTTCATGCTGCATTCCCTCCATTCCGATGTGCACTCCAAGTGTACCCCATGCGCGGCCGGGACGAAAGCGCCCCGGGCCCGAAATCGTTCTCCGTCCCGGGACCGAGGCGCCGGTCAGGCGGAAGGCAAAAAAAGAAGAATGACGGCCGGTGTCCCGGCGGCATCATTCTTCCCCGCGCCCCGCGGCCGGGCGCCATCCGGGCGCCGCCCGGTTTTCGGGGCCGGACGCGCCTCAGCGTTTTTCGGCGATGTCCCGCAATATGAGCCGCATCGTTTCTTCCGCGGGCATGCTGCCGAGATCGCCTTCCCCGCGCTTGCGGACGGCCACGGCGCCGGCTTCCTTCTCCTTTTCGCCGACGACCAGCATGTACGGAATTTTTTCCAGCTGGGCTTCCCGGATTTTGTACCCGAGCTTCTCGTTGCGCACGTCGGCTTCCGCACGGATGCCCGCCGCCCGGAACCGCTCCGCCAGCTCCTGGGCGTACTCGTTGCAGGCGGTCGTGATGGACAGAAACCGGGCCTGCACCGGCGACAGCCAGACGGGCAGGGCGCCGGCGTAATATTCCAGCAGGAACGCCGTCATCCGCTCCATCGTGCTGATGATGCCGCGGTGAATGACGACGGGCCGGTGTTTCTGGCCGTCTTCGCCGACGTACTCCAGCTGGAACCGCTCCGGCAGCAGAAAATCGAGCTGCGCCGTCGACAGCGTCTCCTCCCTGCCGAGGGCCGTTCTGATCTGCACATCCAGCTTCGGACCGTAGAACGCCGCCTCCCCCTCCGCTTCGAAGTACGGCAGGCCGAGCTCTTCCACCACCTCGCGCAGCATGCGTTGGCTCATGTCCCACATCCGGTCATCCGGATAATACTTTTCCTTGTCCTGCGGATCGCGGTACGACAGCCGGAACCGGTAATCCTTGATGCCGAAGTCGTCGTACACGCGGCGGATCAGCTGGATGACCCGGGCGAACTCTTCCTTGATCTGATCCGGCCGGCAGAAAATGTGGGCGTCGTTCAGCGTCATGGCGCGGACGCGGTGCAGGCCGGTCAGGGCGCCGGACATTTCGTAGCGGTGCATCGTGCCCAGCTCCGCGATGCGGATCGGCAAATCCCGGTAGCTCCGCATTTCGCTCTTGTACACCATCATGTGGTGGGGGCAGTTCATCGGGCGGAGCACCAGCTCCTCGTTGTCCAGCTTCATCGGCGGAAACATGTCTTCGTGATAATGGTCCCAGTGGCCGGACGTCTTGTACAGCTCCACGTTGGCCAAAACCGGCGTGTACACGTGGGTGTAGCCGAGGCTTTCCTCGAGATCGACGATGTACCGCTCCAGCGTCCGCCTCAGCTTCGCGCCGTTCGGCAGCCAAAGCGGCAGCCCCTGGCCGACTTCGCGGGAAAACGTGAACATTTTCAGGTCGCGGCCAAGCTTGCGGTGGTCGCGTTTCCTGGCTTCTTCCAGAAGCCGCAGATGCTCGTCCAGATCGGCTTTTTTGGCGAAGGCGGTGCCGTAGATGCGCTGCAGCATCTTGTTCCGCGCATCGCCCCGCCAGTAGGCGCCGGCGACGCTCAGCAGCTTGAACGCCCTGATCATGCCCGTGGACGGCAGGTGCGGGCCGCGGCACAGATCAAAAAATTCGCCCTGTTCGTAAATGGAGATGACTTCGCCGTCGGGCAGCTCGCGGATGAGCTCGAGCTTGAGCGGATCGCCCAGTTCCCCGTAAATGCGCAGCGCTTCTTCCCGGCTCACTTCCCGCCGGCGGATGGGCAGGTTTTCCTGCACGATCTTTTCCATTTCCTTTTCGATGGCGGGCAGGTCTTCCGGCGTGATGGACACGTCCAGATCGATGTCGTAATAGAAACCGTCTTCGATGACCGGCCCGATGCCCAGCTTCACCCGGCGTTCGCCGTAGATCCGCTTGAGCGCCTGGGCCATCAGGTGGGCGGTGCTGTGGCGAAGCACCGCCAGCCCGTCCGGGCTGTCCAGCGTGACGATCTCCACGGCGGCGTCCGCCGTGACCGGAGCGTACAGATCCACCAGTTTTCCGTTGATTTTTCCCGCGACGGCCGCCTTGCGGAGCCCCGGGCCGATCGATTCGGCGATCTGCTCCAGCGTGGTGCCCGCCTCCACCTGGCGGACGGCGCCGTCCGGCAGCGAAATGTTGATGGTCGGCATGGAAATCCCCTCCCTGCGAAGTTGTCCGCGAACATCGCGACGCGAAAAACAAAAAACGCGCACATCCCAAGGGACGACGCGCGTTCGTGGTTCCACCCTTTTTCGATTCCGCCGCGGAAGGCGGAATCCTCGTGCCATCTTTAACGGAATGACCCGGCAGCATATACTGGCCGCCTGCGCGGCGTTCCATGCTGCGGCTGCAAAGGGGTCGGCTGCCGGGGAATCGGAGGGAACTTTCAGCCGGCGGTTCCCCTCTCTGGGCCGTTCGGTCCGGCAACCGGTGTCTTTGGTCATCGCCTTTGGTCCATCTGTTGTCCGGGAAACCTTCCTGCCGGCGACATGAACAGCCGGCCGTGATATGCGCTATTATACGCACGGCCGCCGCCGGCTGTCAAGTCCGGTGCGGCTCATCCTCCCGTCCGGGCGTTTCCCCGCACAGCGAACAGGCGCGGCACAGCGTCGTGCGGCCTTCGAAAATTTGCCGGATCGTCCGGATGGACGGCGTGTCCGGTTCCCGCGTATGGATGACGACATGTTCCGGCGAAACGGCGATGAGGGTGCTGACGACCATGTCCTCGCAATTGAGTTCCCGGTCCACCGTTTCCACGGTGACCGCCCCGCCGCCGCACCACTTCAGCGGCCGCATGCGGTGGTCCAGCATGATGTACCGGTTGTCTCCGCAATGGATCAGGTTGGCCCGCGGAATTTTCGCGTCCTGGAAATGCACGAAATATTTCAGCAGGGAAATGAATTCGCGGTATTGCCGGTCCGCGGCGTACTCTTCCAGGGCCAGATCCACCGTCTCCTTCAGGAACGCCCGGTAATCCGGCAACCGGAAGCGGAAGAACCCGCCGACGTCCAGATACGGATGCTCGCGCAGGTACGCGGCGAGCCGGCGCACGATGCCCGCCTCCCGCTCGGCCGTGGGCGAATGCCCGTCTCCGCCGGCGCCGCCCGGTCCGTTCAGCAGCCGGAAACAGACGCCCTTCACTTCCTCCAGTTCCTCGGCACCCATGTCCATCACGCGGCCGGCGATCATGCGGGCGACGAGGCGCGGTTCGAGATGCCCGACAATCAGCGCGCCGACCGCTTCGGCGGCCAGTTCCGCCAATTCGCCGGACGGCAGCGGCGTGCCGGGCTCCCCTTCGTCCCCGTCTTTCGCTTCGATCCGACGCCGGTCCCGCGACAGCCTGTAAACCCCGCACCGGCCGCTTTCGGCCAAACGCCTCTCCAGCAAGGCATACAGCGTCTCCGCTTCATCCGCGTCACGGCAAAGGATGGTCAAACGGGAGGCCATGGGCATGCTCCTTTCCTGATTCACTCAAAGTATATGGCCCCCCAAATGAACCTATACGAAGAAACGGATGGATGAAGCCGGCCGCCATCCCCATGAAAACCGCGCATGCGTATCGCACGAATGAAAAAAGCAAAAAAAGCCGTCCCCGCACGATTCGTGCGGGGACGGCCCGGAAAAGGCGGTTACATGTCCGGCGGATTCGCTCTGCCGCTCCGATACGCTTCGGTCATCCGGTCCCGCTCCCGGCTTTTTTCCTTCAGCCGTTCAATCGCGGGCTGGATGAGCCGATCGATCTCCCGCTGGATGACGGAAGCCAGGTCGTGCCGGCGCTGACTTTCCAGAAACTTGCCGACTTCCATCAGGCTGTTGTACCGGTCCAGCTCCTCGCGGGTCATGAGCCCCCGCACCTGGACGCTGCAATGCCGCATCCGGCGTCCGCTCCTTTCTGCAAGGAGTCAGAACTTTCCAGGGGTCAGAACCTCCCCTTGCGAAGCAAGAGGGGAATGCCGCCGATCGCGTACAGATAGCGCAGGTCGGTGAGCTTTTTCATGAAGATGGCGGCAAAGCCCTTGACTTTGTACTTGAACACGATGCCGATGCCGTCGCGCCGGCCCAGCGACGCGATGGTGCCCTTCAGGTTCGGCACGAAGGGCTTCTGCTTCTCGCCGCGGATGACGCTGACGAGGTTGGCCGCCACGGCTTCGCCCTGCTGCATGGCGATCTGCGCCGTCGGCGGATACGGCCGGCCGTTCTCGTCGAGCACCATGGCGCAGTCGCCGACGACATAGACGTTTTCCTTCTCCTTCGTGCGGAGAAACTCGTCCACCACGACGCGGCCGCGCACGGTTTCGAACCCGGCTTCCTCGACGAGACGGTTGCCCCGGATGCCCCCGGCCCAGACGACCGTCTGCGACTTGATGACTTCGCCGTTGGCGAGCACGACGCCGTCCGGCGTGCATTCCTTGACCCCCACGCCCAGCTTGAAAGTGACGCCGCGTTTTGTGAGGGATTCAAGGGCGTATTCCACCAGCGACGGATCAAATCCGGGCAGGGCGGTCGGCGCCGCCTCCACATTGTAGATTTTCACGAGGGACGGATCCACGTTGAACTGCTTGCACAGCTTCGGCACGCGGTCCGCCAGTTCGCCGACGAACTCGATGCCGGTGAAACCGGCGCCGCCCACGACGAACGTCAGATAGTCCGTCCGGTGGGGTTCGCTTTTGTAGCGGGCGAACATGTACTCGATGTGTTCGCGGATCAGGTTGACGCTGTTGACGCTGCGGATGTTCAGCGCGTATTCCTTCAGGCCGGGAATGCCGAACGTCTCCGGCTCCCCGCCGAGACCGATCACGAGGTAATCGTAGGAAAGCGTGCCGTCGGACAGAATCACCTTCTGCTCGTGAGGTTTGATCTGCACGACCGTCGATTTGACAAAGTCGATTTTGAATTCGTCGATGAGCGACAAAATATTGATTTTCACATGCTTGGCGGATTCCGTTCCCGCCGCCGGCATGTGCAGATGCGTGGTCATGTAATGGTAATCGTGCTTGTTGACCAGCGTGACGTCGGCTTCGTTGTAATTCAGCTCCTTCTGAAGCCGCGTCGCCGTCATGATCCCTCCATACCCTGCTCCCAAAATGACGATTCTCGGTATTCTGTTCATGGCGTTGGTCCTTTCCGAAATGAATCTCTTGGTGCCGCTTTTCACGGCCTCCCGAAAAAATGTGAAAAAAATTACAACGTCGCCCGGAAAGCCGGCGGCACTTTCTCTCTGCAACCTAAATTGAATCATATAATGAGAGCCGGCAAAATTCAAGCATCTTTGGCGCCGGGTGCCGGGAGATGGTGAAAATTTTCTGACGAATCGGCGGCCGGCTGGATTTATTTTTTCCTTGCGACTATTATTAGGTATGGATCAATCCACCCAATCCCATTCGGTCATTGCCGACCGCGAAACAGACTAAGGAGTGTCGACCCTTGTCCAACACCGCAACCAAGTCAGACACCACCGACATCGTGATTGTGGGCGGAGGGCCGGCGGGCATGTTCGCCGCCTTCTACGCCGGCATTCGCCAGACATCCTGCAAGCTGATCGAAAGCATGCCCGAACTGGGCGGCCAGCTGGCGGCCCTGTACCCCGAAAAATTCATCTACGACGTGGCCGGCTTTCCGCAAATCCGCGCCAAAGAGCTGGTGGAGCGGCTTTACGAACAGATGTCCCGCTTCCCCGTCGACGTCCGTCTCGGCGAAAAAGTTCTCGGGGTCCGCAAGCGGGGTGAACGCGATTTCGAAATCGTGACGGACAAAGGCGTTCATTACTGCAAAGCGGTCATCATCACGGCCGGCATCGGCGCCTTCGAACCGCGCCGGCTGGAGCTGGAGGAAGCCGCGAAATTCGAGGGGGTCAACCTGCATTATTTCGTGAGCGATCTGGAACGGTTCCGCGGTCTGGACGTGGTCATCACGGGCGGCGGCGATTCCGCCGTGGACTGGGCGCTCATGCTGGAACCGCTGGCCAAAAGCGTCACCATCGTGCACCGTCGCGACAAATTCCGCGCCCACGAGCACAGCGTCGAGCAATTGAGGCAATCCCGCGTCCGCATCATCACGCCCGCGGAAATCACCCGGCTGCACGGAACGGACCGGATCGAGCGCGTGACCGTCACGGACAAGAGAACCGGATCGTCCGAAGAGGTGCCGGCCGACGCGGTCATCGTCAGCTTCGGCTTCGTCTCCTCCCTCGGCCCGATCAGCGAATGGGGCCTCGACATCGAGAACGGCTCCATCAAGGTCGACTCGCGGATGCAGACGTCGGTGCCCGGCATTTTTGCCGCCGGGGACATCACCACCTATCCCGGCAAGCTGAAGCTGATCACCGTCGGCTTCGGCGAAGCGCCGACGGCGGTCAACAACGCGAAGGTGTACATCGACCCCGACGCCAAGCTGTCGCCCGGGCACAGCAGCAGCATGACCTTCTAGGCGGCCCGTCCCGCACGTGCACAAGGAAAGGACAATCCCCCCGCCCGCGAAAGAAGGCCGGCGTTTGGTACGCCGGCCTTCCTTCATGCTCCGTCGCCGTCATCCGCGGTTTCCCATTCCACGGTCACGTGACGGTCCACCCAGGTGCGGATGTTTCGTTCGATGGCCGCTTCGATTTCGTCCTCCGACAATTCGCCCAGTTTGTGTTCCCCGATGACAAGCGTGTCGCTCAGCGTATGGCCGTCGGACAATTTCAGCGTCACATGGATTTTCATGGTCAGCACTCTTCGGGCTTTCCGGCCTCGTCCGCCGTGCGGAACGAATGCCCGCACCCGCAGGTGGCGATGGCGTTCGGGTTGTGGATCGTGAAGCCTCCGCCCATGGCGGATTCGCGGTAATCGATTTCGACGCCCTGCAGGAAACGGCTGCTGAATTTGTCAATGACCACCTTGAGGCCATCGATGTCAAACACCTGATCGTCGCTCGTCTGTTCGTCGTCGAATCCCATATGGTAGGAGAACCCGCTGCAGCCTCCTTCCAGCACGCCGATGCGCAGGAACAGATTCGGGTTCTGCTCCCGCTCTTCCGCCAGCATGTCCTTGATTTTGGTGCCGGCCGTCGGGCTGATCGCGATCATCGCCGGTCCCTCCTTTGCAAAAAAATGACTCTTTTCTTGTCATGATTTTAGTATACCGGCAAATGATGCGACGCTCAAGGCCGCATCCGGTCAAGTTTTTGCCAGGCGGTGATAGTGGACGATCAGCGCGTCCAGCTCCCGGCTGGCGGACAGCACCCTCTGGTCGTCCAGCCCGTATTCGTCCCCGAGCTCCATCATGCGGCGGCGGATCGCCTCGATTTCCCGCACGATGGTTTCCCTGATCTCCTCGCAAGCGTCTCCCATGCTTCCCTCTCCCATTTGCGGCCGTTCCGGCCACGCCGGGATGCAGCCCCGGCGGCGGTTTCGGCCCATCCGGCAAAACGGGCCGGGCGGTTGCCCCGTTTTCACGCGGCGGTTTATAATATTAGTATTCAGCCGCCAGGCGGCTATGCCTGTACCGCAAGGCTGACGCCCCCAAAACCGCATCGGGACGCCGGCCGGCCGGCCGGCATGCACGCACGTGGAGGGAGTGACGGACTGTGACGGACCAAGACGGGCAAACCCCTTTGCAGCGCGCCTATGAAGTGCTCGGGCTGCCGGCGGACGCGACCCGCGAGGACGTGGAGAAACGGTATTTCCTCCTGCTGAAGAAAGCGAAAACCGGCCAAAGCGTCGATGAAGAGTCGATCAGCCGCGCGTACAAAACGATCGTCGAGGCGATGCGCGAAAGCAGGGTGCAGGAGCTTGAACGGCAATACTACGGCGATTCCGTCCTGAAACGAAAGATGGCCGCCTTCTGGGCCAAGTACCGCACCCACGTGATCGCCGCCGCCGTCGTGCTCGTCTTTGCCGGCATGATCCTGCACACGGTGCTGGATCAGCGGGCCCGGCGCATCGCGGAAGCCAACCGGCCGCCGGCGGACGTGTACGCGATGTTTGTCGGCGAGTTTTATCACGAAAATGAAGAAGAATTGCCCGAACGGATGCTGGCCGATTTTCCGGAATGGCAGCGGGTGGATGTCCTCATCTCCCTCGCGCCGGAAAATCCCCGGGATCCGTTCGAAGTGGCCGCCCTGCAGAAAAACGTGGTGTTGATCATGAGCGAACGGCCGGACCTTTACATCACGGATCCCCACAACTTCAACTCGCTCATGGTCCAGTCCGCGTTCCTGCCCCTGGATGACATCGCCGACCGGTTTCCCGAGCGGCTGTGGGTGCGCGGCCAGGCGGAAAACGACGACGCGCCGCACATTTACGGCATCGACGTCAGCGAAAGCCCGTTGTTCGAAAAGTGGGGCGTCATCGACAAGGGCAGGCGGATCGTCGGCCTCCGCTATGACACCGAGCGGCTGGACAACGCCATCGCCTTCGTGCAGAAATTGGCCGGCCAAACGCCGTGACGCCCCTAGGAAATCGCGAGTGGTTTGTATATAATAACAAATATAATCACAGTTACGGGAAAGGAGAGAATCGCCGATGAGCGAACGCCGCTCGGACGCCGTTCTGTACGACGAGGTCCTCGAGGTGATAGATAAACTGCGCCCGTTCCTGCAGCGCGACGGCGGGGACGTGGAACTGGTCGACGTGGAGGACGGCATCGTCAAACTGCGCCTCATGGGAGCCTGCGGCACGTGCCCGAGCTCGACGATCACGCTGAAGGCGGGCATCGAACGGGCCTTGTTCGAAGAAGTGGAAGGCATCCAGGAAGTCGTTCAGGTGTTCTGAACGGGATGGTTGCCGGCGCGACGCATCGGGGATGCGACGCCGGCCGCAAAAAAAAAACGGCCGCGCCCAAGACGGGCGCGGCCGTTTTTTTTGCATTTCGTCTGGTTTCCGCCTTGCAACCCCCCGCCTTGAATCGTTTGGCCATCATCCGCCTCGGCCGCGGGCCGGCTCGTCCTTGAGGGGCCAGCTGCGGATCGGATCCATGCCGCCGGTCACGTCGATGACGGCGCCGGTGATGAAATCGGACTGTTCGCCGAGCAGAAAAGCGATCACCCGGGAGACATCCTCGCCCGTGCCGGGGCGGATGCGCGGCGACTCCGGGTCGGTGAGCCCGTCCACGTCGCGAATCCGCTTTTCCTTGTTGTCCCCCTTGATGTCGCCGGGGCACACCATGTTGACGGTGATGCCGAAGGGCGCTTCTTCCACGGCCAGCGACTTCGTCAGCGAGACGAGCCCCGCCTTGGCCGCCGCGTAAACCGCCCGCTGCGGCCAGCCGCGGGATTCCGCCGCGCCGGCGTAGCCGAAATGGATGATGCGGCCGTAGCCCCGTTTCCGCATGCCGGGAATGACCAGCCGATCGAGTTCCATCACCGCCCACAGATTGGCATCCAGCAGGTAGCGGATGTCATCCGGACGGTAATCCGCCAGCCGGCGTCTTGCCCGCACGAAGGGACCGGCGTTGTTGATCAGCGCGTCGATGCCGCCGAACCGGTCTTCGACCCGCCGGACCAGCTCGGCAAGGCCGCGGGCATCCGTCATGTCGGCCTGCACGGCCATCGCTTCGGCTCCTTCGGCGCAAAGCCCGTCCACCAGCGCCTCCGCCTCGAGCCGGCTGTTCCGGTAGCTGACCGCGACGCGATAGCCCGATTTCGCCAGCGTGCAGGCGAGATGGCGGCCGAGCCCCCGGGCGCCGCCCGTAATCAGCGCCGTCCGTTTTCCCGTCAATCCCATCCCTCCCGGCAGTTACGCGCGGATGATTTTCGTGCAGTAGCGGAAAATCGCCAGCAGGGAACTGCCGGCCATCCGAAGTCCCTGCTCGAGATCGCGCAGATTGTCGGCCAGCGGTTCCACAAAGCGGCGGTCGGCAAACCGGTTTCGTTTCTGCCAGACGTCGTCCAAAAGTTCGACGTTCATGGCGTGGATTTCCAGATTCCGCCTGCGTCTGAGCCTGTCCATCGGCTCCCGGTACCGCTGCTTGATTTGGACGAGCCGGCGCTCCAGTTCGGGATGGACGTTCCGGTCGCGCATCTGGCGGAGAACCGTGAAGTAGGAAAACTTCGCCTTCACCCTTCCCGTGCCGAGCTCGAACATCGTGTCCAGAAAATAGCCGGTTTTGTCCAGAACCGAGAACAGGCGGATGATCGCGTCCTTGTAAAAAAAGAGATGCCGGTAATAGTTCAGCCGGTCCTCTTCCGGCATGTCTTCTTCGAAACGGTACGACAAACCGATTGCAAACCCGGCCGCCAGGCGGGCGCATTCCTCCAGTTCCGTCAGGGCCGCGATCAGGCCGCCGGCCCACAGGTCGAGCCGGATCCAGCGGGCTTCCACCCGGTCGCCGCCGTGACGTTTCCGGAGGGCCGAGCAGAAGGCGCCGATGGCGTCCTTTGCCGGCTCCAGGCCGGACGGTTTGCGCGGCCCGTCGCCAAACAGCGATGCGATCATGCCGTCACCTGCCGTCCCTCAGCTGCCAGGCGCGGATGCTCATGTAGCCGAGCACGCCGTACAGGGCGGCGATGACGGCGGTGTGGAGAAGGCCGGCGAAGACGTACCAGTTGACGTCCGCCAGGGCGAACACCACGAAGGCGCCGGTGGCGATTTGCAGCAGGGTGAGCACCAGCGCCGCGCCCGCCTGGGCGCGCAGCTCGCTTTTGGCGGGCAGCTCCCGGCGGCTTTTGGCATGCAGCCAGATGACGAGCGCAAGGATGAGAAGCGCCGCCAGCCGGTGGCCGAAGGCGATGCCCGGCGCGCCGGAAAGTTCGGGAATCCATTCTCCGTTGCAAAGCGGCCAGCCGTCGCAGCCGCCCTGGGAATCGGTATGCTTCACGTATGCGCCGGTATAGACCACCACGTAGGCATAGAACGTGATGAACCAGACGAGGCGGCGCAGCCCTTTGCCGGCCCGTCCCCCGTCTCCGGCTTCCCCCGTGCGCCGGATGCGGAGCCAGGTGAGCAGCGCGAACGTGAACGCCAGAAGGGAGATGCCGAAATGCAGCGCCATGACGGCATCGGATTGCTCCCACATGACGGCCATTGCGCCCAGAATCGCCTGCAGCACCGTGAAAAACGCCGTGCCGGCCGCGTACAGGAAATGTTCGCTGCGCGCGCCGTAGGCCCGGAGCACCAGGAGGAAGGTGACCAGCACGAGGATGCCCTCGATGCCGGTGATGAACCGGTGGCTGTATTCCACCATCGATTCCAGCGTGTAGGCCGGTACGAACCTGCCGTTGCAAAGCGGCCAGTCATTGCCGCAGCCGCGCCCCGCATCCAGGCGGGTGACGAGCACCCCGGCGGCCAGCACGACAAACATGCCGATGCACGTTAGGAGAGCGAGCGTTTTGATGATCCGACGTTGCAATGCATCCACCCCGTTGAGACAGTTGGTCATGAAACCGGTCCTGCCGGCCGCGCCGCCCGCCCGGCGCCGCTCAGGCACCCGTCGGGGGAAGCGCTTTGGCCACCTGCACGGCCCGGTCGAGAAAGGCCTCGATTTCCTCCCGCGTTTTGCGCAATTTGCTCACAAAGCGGACCACTTCGCGGCCTTCCTTGAACACGACGAAACTGGGGATGCCGAAAATGCCGAGTTCCTCCGCCAGTTCGGGCAGCGCGTCCCGGTTCACGGCGCAAAAATCCAGTTCGTCGGCGTAGGCGGCCTCCACGTCCGGCATGAACGGTTCGATGAACCGGCAGTCCGGACACCAGTCCGCCTTGAACACCAGGACGCACGGTTTCGCCGACTTCACGGCTTCCCGCGCCTGGCGGATGTCGCCGAGCTCCCGCATGTTCCACTTCTCCTTTCGGTCTATGATTTCCTGCACACTTTGCGTCATGAATTGTGACGCAATCATGAACGAACGAAACGGGACGCCAGTTTGCCGAGCCGCCCCGGCAGGATGGACGTCTCCCGCTTTCCGATGACGCCGAAGGCAAACAGCAGCACCGCAAACACGAAGCCGGTCGCCGAGGCGGTGACGATCGTCTGCACGGCATAGTCGAGCCAGTTTTTGCCGCTTGCGGCGATCCAGCGTTCGCATGCCGCCAGGATGCCCCGGCCGGCAAGGCCGGTCAGCGCCGCGGCGGCGAGAAATGCAAAGCGGCGGCCCGCCAGCACGTCAAGCCGGACAAAGCGGCGGATCAGGCGGAAATTGAGCAGCGAAATGGTGAGGAAGCACAGCATCGTGGAGGCGATGACGCCCGCGATGCCGAGCCACCAGGTGAGGGCGAAGGTGGCGGCGAGCTTCACGGCAATGCCCGCGTAGACATGCGCCGCCGCCTCCTTCAGTTTGCCGAGCCCGTTCAGGATGGACGTGCCGGTCATCATGACGATTTGCAGCACCGACGCCGCCGTCAGCATGACGATGACGGCGGTTCCTTCCGTATCGCCGAAAACAAAGCCGTTGAGCGGTTTGGCGGAAACGGCGATCACCAGGGCGAGCCATACGCCGAACACCGTCGACAGCCACATGGCCTGGGAGGCGCGCCGCTCCGCTTCCGCCAGATCTCCTCTGGCGAAAGCCGCCGAAATGACCGGCAGCGCCGTCTGGCTGACGGCGATGGCCAGAATGACGGGAATGCCCGCCACCGACTGGGCGCGCCCCGTCAGGACGCCGAGGGTCTCCTTCGCCGCTTCCCGGTCCATGAGGCCCGAAAGAAGCGGAATGGCCGTGGACGAATCGATGAAGTTGATGATCGGCACCGCCAGCGAGCCGAGGATGATCGGAATCGAGTAGCTGAAAAGAAGCCGGTAGATCTGCCCGGCGCTCCGCGCCGGCCCCGTTTTTTCCCCGGCGATGCCGGCTTCCCCGTCCGCTTTCCGGATGCGCCAGGCGTACCAGACGAGGACCGCCATCGCGCCGACGCTGCCCGTCACGCCGCCGAAGGAGGCGCCGGCCACGGCGACGGGGCGGGAATATCCCCATTCGAGAAACAGCCACGAAAGCAGCACCGCCGTCGCCACCCGCAAAATCTGCTCCACGATCTGCGACAGCCCGTTGGGCGTCATGTAGCGGAGCCCCTGGTAGTACCCGCGCATCATGGCGATCATCGGAAACAAAAGCAGCGCCGGCGCCAGGGCGCGGATGGCCGGCACCGCCTCCGGATCTCCCGCCAGGGCCGCATACTGCGGCGCGAACGCCATCACCAGCACCGTCAGCACGAATCCGGCAACCGCCCCAAATGCGAGGGAAGCCCGGTAGATTTGCCGGGCTTCCGCCATGCCGCCGGTATCCGCCCGTTCGGAGACGAGTTTGCTCAAAGCGCTGGGCATGCCGACCGTGGCGACGGTGAGCAGCAGGAAATACAGATTGTAGGCGATGCCGAAGGACGCCATGCCCGCATCGCCCAACAGGCGGACGAGCGGCACCTTCTGCAGGACGCCGATCACCCGGGCGACGAGGGCGGCCAGCGCCAGGATGAGCGTGCCCTTGACCAGGGAGTCCCTTTTCACTTCGCCGCCTCCCCGAACACGAACCGGCGGATCGCTTCCGCCACGCCGTCCTCATCGTTGGCGGCCACGACGGCATCCGCCGCCCGTTTGACCGCCGGCTGGGCGTTCCCCATGGCGACGCCAATACCGGCTTGGCGGATCATCGCCAGATCGTTCAGGCTGTCGCCGACGGCCACCGTTTCTTCCATGCGGATGCCGAGTTCCCGGCACACCTCGGCCAGGCCGGCGGCTTTCGAAACGCCGGGCGGATTGATCTCCAGATTGTTCGGATCGGAATTCGTGATCTCCAGCGGGCCGAGCCGCCCGAGCTCCGCCTTCACCCGCGCCAGAACCTCCCGGTCTTCCGCGTAATAGCCGAATTTCAGCCACTCTTCCTGCACGAAGCCGGGGTCCCAGTCGGCCTTCGTCAAATAATACCCTTCACATCCGTACGCCCAAAACCAGGCGTCCGTCTCTTCGGCTATGGCGAGCAGCCGGCGGTTCAGCGACCGGTCGAGCGGCCTGCGCGACAGAAGCCGGCTTTCGTCCCGCCACACTTCTCCGCCGTTGACCGCCACGAAAGGCGTCCCGGCAAGCCCCAGTTCTTCATAATAGGGAAGCATCGTCGGCCGGCCCCGGCCGCTGGCCAGACAAACCGTCACGCCGTTTTCGGCCGCCCGCCGGATCCACCGCCGGTTTTCCGGCGAGATCGCCTGCCGGGCGTTCAGCAGGGTGCCGTCCATGTCGAGTGCCAACAGTCTGATTGCCATCGCTTTGCTCCTTCTGTCAGTCGCCGGCCGGTTTGTCCGCCAGCCCGATTTTTTGGTCGTAGGCGTCGAAAATTTTTCGCGCGATGGGCGCCGCGCCCCAGGCGCCGAATCCGCCCTCCGGCACGACGACCGCCACCGCCAGCTTCGGATTTTCCGTCGGGGCGAACGCGATGAACACCGCGTTTTCCACCCGGCGGCCGGCCACGTCGGACTCCGACGTGCCCGTCTTGCGGCGAAAATCGTACGGAAACCCTTCGAAGGCCCACGACACGCCGCTTTCCATGCCGTTGATGACGGCGTCCCAGTATTTGTCGGGAATGTCCACCTCGTTGAGGACGATGGGCTCGTTGAACTCCTCCAGCACGTTTCCTTCGTAATCGGTGATTTTCAGGACAAACTGCGGCTGGAGCCGCTTGCCCCGGTTGGCCAGCATCGTGGCGTACTGGGCCAGCTGCAGCGCCGTATAGCGGCCCTGCTGGCCGAAGGACGCAAACACGAGCGCCGCCTGTTTGCTGCTGGTCTCGGCGGTCTTGTAATAGTACGGGTCGCCGGCGCTTTCCCCCGGCAATCCGCTGCCCGTCGTGACGCCGAGGCCGAACTGTTTCATGTACGAATCCCACACATCCAGCGGATTGTCATACTTGCTGCTCATGTACAGCCGGTTGCCGATCATCGCCGCCATGAACGTGTTGGACGAATGCCGGATGGCGCTCGTGGCGTTCAGCGAACCGTAGCCGCGCCCGCCGGCGTTGCGGACCCGCGACTGGTCGCGGCCGTAGACGAAAACGCCGGTGTCGTGGTACCGCTCCGTCGGCGTGATCAGCCCTTCGTTCAGGCCGATGAGCACCGAGAGCGGCTTGAGGGAGGAGCCGGGCGGCACGAGGGACGTGGGATGCCTGCCCCGCTCTTCGTCGGGCAGATCGGCATACCGCTCGCGAATCGCGCCGTTGGCGATCCGCCACTGGATTTCCGCATATTCTTCCTGCGAAATGCCGCCGCGCCAGACGTTGGGATCGTAGTCCGGAATGCTGGCCATCGCCACCACGTGGCCGGTGGCCACTTCCATGGCGACGGCGTATCCGGCCACGGCTTCCGTCCCCTTTTCGTTGTACTTTTTCCCTTCCGGGCTCCTCAGCCACTCGAGATGCTCCTCGATGGCCTGCTCCGCCGCCAGCTGCACGTCCTTGTCGATGGAGAGAATCAGGTTGTTGCCCTTTTCCGGATATTCGATCTCCACCTGGCCGACGATGCGTCCCTGCGCGTTGATCGGGTACGTCTTGCGCCCGATCTTGCCGCGCAGCACGTCCTGGTACATCAGTTCCAGGCCGTCGAAGCCGACGTATTCATCCGGCAGATATTCGGCGTTCGGCTGCCGGTAGCGCTCCAGGTAGGACGCGGTCTGGTTGCTGGCGGTGGAAAACTCCCGCAGATAGCCGATCAGCTGCACGGCGATCGTGTTCGGGTCGTATTTGCGGATGCTCTCCTCGGTGATTTCCAGGCCGCGCATCTCGTCCTTGTGCTCCAGGAAATAGGCGATTTCCCGCTGCGACAGCCCTTCCTTGATCCGCCGCGGCCGGGAGATGAGCCCGGGCTGCTTCGTCGGTTTTTTGTCCAGGTCAAACCCGACGTCCATCCGCCTGATCACTTCTTCCGCCGTGATCGGTTTGGCGTCGGGATCGCCGTACGTGGCGAACACGTCCGCCACCCGCTTGGCCAGGTCCACGATGTAGTCCTTGTCCTGGCCGGGCTCGAAGCGGAAAAACAGCGACTGGGTCGATTCGGTGTAGGCCAGGGGATATTCGTTCCGGTCGAAAATGTTGCCGCGGATCGGCGCAATCAGCGTGGAAAACGAGCTCATGCTCGTCTCCCTGGCTTTCATTTCATCGTGCCTGACAAACTGCAGATAGGCGAGGTTGACCACCAGAACGGAAAACAGAATGAACGTCGCGAAAAACAGCAGATTGAGCCGGAAGGCAATGTTCCGCTTGCGGAGCGCTTCCTGTTTTGCCGGGTCCTGCTGTTCTTCCAGATGAACGGCCATGTCCGGCATCCTTTCCCATCCGAAAATTGCGGCGCCGCGGGCCGCACCGGCCGGCCGGCGCTTACGGCGCGCCGTTTTGCACCTTTTCCACGAACGCCCGGATCTGATCGTTCATGTCAAGGGTGAACGTCTGTCCGAAATACGAAAGGGTCACCTGCGTGTCCCCGTTTTTTCCCTCCAGGGTAAAACGGCTTCCCTCGATGCGGAAACCGTCTTCCGTCCTTTCGAACCGCGCTTCCCCGACATCGCCCAACATGGCGGCGATCGCCTTCTCCTTCGTCGTCTCCACCGTTTCGCGGAGCTTCGTCCCGGCCCGTGCCAGCTCGTCCGGCGCGTAATTGAACCCGTAAATGAGCACGGCCGCGGCGATCAGGATGACAAGCAGCCATTTCAGCACGCTCTTGATGACCTTGATCAGGACGGCCGCGATCACGACGGCGATGACGATCACCGGCCAATGATCCCGGGCAAACGAGATCCACTGTTCCATGGCAGCCCTCCGTTGCTTCCATGTCGGACTTCGGGTAAACTCATGTTGATTATTTTTCATTATAGCATGACTGCCCGCCGGACGTTAATTGAAGAGGTGAAAAGGGTGAAGCCCGTCATCATCGTCGAGGGGAAAAACGACAAAATCAAGCTGTCCGCCCTGCTCGACACGGAGCGGATCGACATCCTTTGCACCCACGGAACGCCGGGGGAGGACCGGCTGGACCGCTTGCGCCGGCTGGTCGGCGACCGGCCCGTGTACATCTGGACCGACAACGACAGGCGCGGAAAAAAAATACGCGCCCGGCTCAGGGACGCGTTTCCCGATGCGGAGCATCTGCACACCTCGAAGGGGTACGCCGGCGTGGAAGGCACGCCGGACGAAGATCTGGCCGGCCGGCTGGTCAAGGCCGGCCTCGAAGAGTATCTCGCGAACCGGTCCGGCGAAGGCGGCCTGCCCTGACGCCGGCGGGACCTTTCACATTTCCTTCGCCAGGCGTTCGATGTCGTCGGCCATTTCTTTCACCAGCGCCCCCGACACCACCGTCTCCATGTCATTGGCATCGTAGTATTTGCGTTTCTGCCCGTTTCCGTCGATCAGCACGAAGTAGTTCTGGTGCATGAAATTGCCGTTTTGCAGATTGATCACGGAAATGCCGTATTGGCGCGCAAGCTCCGTGACCGACGCCTCGTCGTCGCCCCGCAGGAAATGCCAGCCGGAAAAATCCGCCTGATAGCCCCGGGCGAACTGTTCAAGCCGCTCCACCGTGTCGCGTTCGGGATCGAACGAGATGGAATGGATCACCGCCTTGTCGCCGAACAGCCCCCTTGCCTTCAGTTCCTCCTGCAGTTTGGACAGCATGGCCGTCGTCGGAATGCAGATGTCCGGGCAATGGGAGAAGAAGAAATAGACGATCCGGACTTTGCCCGCCGAATCCGAAAGCGACACCCGGCGACCCTCGGCCGACTCCAGGGAAAAATCCGGCGCTTCGCCGAGCATCTCCAGCTTCCCGCCCGACGGCCACGGCCGCCAGATCGCAAGCGCCACGGCGATGACCAGGAGCACGAGCGCCGCCGTGAACCAATGTTTTGCAAGCCCCTTCATGATGCCTGTCTTCCTTTCGATCGCATTGTGCGAAAGCTGCGGCGTCCCGCGCGCCGTCTCGGCCGTCAGGCCTTCACCGTGTCGAGCACGATGGCGAGCGGGATGATCATCAGGTAATAGATGGACATGAGAAAGGCCCTCTTCGCCCAGCGGACGGCGTCCCGTCCGACGAGTCCGCCGATGCAGACGAAAAGCCAGACGGCGCCCGCAAGGAGCGACACCGCGAGAAACAAGCTGCCGGTATATCCGAAACGGGTCAGCAGGGCGCACGACGGCAGCAGCAGGAGCACGTACGGAATCATCTGCCATTGGGTGCGCCGGACGCCCCGCACCACCGGCAAAATTTTGAACCCGGCTTCGCGATAGTCATCCCTGCGCATGATGCCCAGCGCCCAGAAATGGGGCGGCTGCCACAGAAACAGGATGAGGGCGAGCAGCCAGCCGCCCGCGTCCATCGTTCCGGCCGCCGCCACGTAGCCGATGGCGGGCGGCACGGCTCCGGAGAAGGCCCCCATGAACGTGCTGAGCGGCGACCGGCGTTTCAGCCAGTAGGTGTAAATGACGATGTACACAAACATGCCGAACAGACCGAGCAACGCGGCCTGCACGTTGACCGCCAGCAGGATCAGCATGCCGGCAAGGCCGAGCGCGGCGGCATAGACGGCGGCATGGCGGACGGGAATGCGGCCGGACGGCAGCGCGCGCTTTTTCGTGCGGGCCATCCTGGCGTCCAGATCCCGGTCCAGCAGATTGTTGACCACGCAGGAGGAGGCCATGACCAGCGTCGTGCCGGCGAGCGTGGCGGCCATGAGCAGCCAGTCGATCTGCCAGCGCGAAGCAAGCCAAAAGCCGGCGAACGCCGCGACGACATTGGATCGCAGGATACCCGGCTTGGTCAGTTGCACGTAATCGCGGATGACGGTCCTCCGGTTTCGGGATGGTTGCTGTTCCACTTGATGATTCCCTTTCTCGGTCAGCTTCTTATCAATGATAGCCCAACGTCCGCCGGTTTGACAACGATTGCGCGAAATTGTCAACTTTCCGTTTCCCCTTTGACGGCGAAAAACCCGTCACCTTTTGCCCGCGCGGGCCATACATTGGAATGGGTGACGGCCCAACCTGCCAAACAAGGAAGGGATCTCGCGCGTGGCCATCGTCAAGGCGAATGCGGAAGAGGAAAGACTGCTCGCCCGGCTGATGCGGGCGGAGGCCGAGGGGGAAGGGGAGCTCGGCATGCTGATGGTCGGCAATGTCGGCGTCAACCGCGTCCTGGCGGACTGCCTCGATTTCCGGAACATCCGCACCATCCAGCAGATGGTGTTCCAGCAGCCGGGCGGTTTCGAAGCCGTGCAGAAAGGGTATTTTTACCAGCGGGCGCGGGAGAGGGAGATCCGGCTGGCCCGGCGCGTCATCCGCGGCGAAAAAACCCATCCCGCCGAATACGCGCTCTGGTTTTTCCGGCCGGAAGGCGAGTGTCCCCCCTCCTGGTACAACCAGCCGCTTTCCGGCCGGTACAAGTCGCACTGCTTTTTCGCGCCGGCGCCGGAAACCTGCATGTCCGTCTACCAGTATTGACAAACGGGAAAGGAAGGAAAAGCGCGCATGATGAATCCACCGATCGGTTCGTTCCCCGGGCAGCCGTACCAGCCGCCGTTTCCGCCGGCGTACGGGACGCAAGGGACCGCCCCGGGCGTTCCCGCAGTCCCGCCGCCGGGCGGACAGCCGCCGATGGAACAATCGTACGTCGAAAACATTTTGCGCCTCAACCTCGGCAAAACGGCCACCCTCTACATGACCTTCGAGAACAACAGCCAATGGAACGCGAAAGTGTTTCGCGGCGTGCTCGAGGCGGCCGGACGTGACCACATCATCATCAGCGATCCGGCCACCGGCACGCGCTACCTGCTCCTCATGGTCAACCTGGACTACATCACCTTTGACGAACCGCTGAACTACGCCTATCCTTACGCCTGAGCCGCGCCCGCCCGGCACCGCGCGAAAAACCGGCGCGGGCGCCGGGTCAGCGGCGGGGCAGAAACCCCATCATCTCTTTGGCCCGCCGCAGCGTCTCGCCGGCCACGGCCGCCGCCCGGTCGGCCCCTTCCGCCAGGATGCGGCCGATTTCGCCCGATTGGCGGATGTCCCGGTATTTTTGCTGCAGCGGCTCGAGCACCGAGACGACGCATTCCGCCAGATCCTTCTTGAACGGGCCGTACCCCACGCCCTCGTATTTCCGCTCGATCTCGCCGAGGGACAGGCCCGCGCAATTGGCGTAGATCGTCATCAGGTTGCTGATTTCGGGTTTTTCCGCCGGGTCGTAGCGGATTTCCCGCCCCGAATCGGTCACGGCGCGGGATATTTTTTTGCGGACGACGTCGGGTTCGTCCAGCAGGGAGATGTAGCTGCCCGGATTCGGATTGCTTTTGCTCATTTTTTTGGAGGCGTCGTCCAGCGACATGATGCGGGCGCCCACTTCGGGAATGTACGGTTCCGGGATCGTGAACAGCGGACCGAAGCGGGAGTTGAACCGCTGCGCCAGGTCCCGCGTCAGCTCCAGATGCTGTTTCTGGTCATCGCCCACCGGCACGAGATCGGCATTGTACAGCAGAATGTCCGCCGCCATCAGCGCCGGGTAGACGAACAGCCCGACGCCGACGGATGCCTTGCCGGCGGATTTTTCCTTGAACTGGGTCATCCGCTCCAGTTCGCCCATGTAGGACAGGGTGGTGAGCAGCCAGCCCAGTTCGGCGTGGGCGGGCACGTGGGACTGGACGAAAATCACCGCCTTGGCGGGATCGATGCCCGCGGCGATGAACAGGGCGGCCACCGACTCCGTCTGTTCCCGCAGGGCGGCCGGGTCCTGGGGCACCGTGACGGCGTGCAGGTCCACCACGGAAAAGAAACATTCGCATTCATGCTGCAGCTTCACGAAATTTTTCAGCGCGCCCACGTAGTTTCCCAGCGTCAGGATGCCGCTCGGCTGGACGCCGGACAGTACGCGTTTCATGACAGATCCCTCCGTTTCGCATCGTTTTTCGGTTCGGCCGGGCCATTGCCCGGCGTGCAACCCGCCCGCGCGAAAGCGGGTTGCCCGCGGCCGGGACGCCCGCCAGCAAAAAAGGCTTTCGCCCGCAAGGGACGAAAGCCGTGGTGCCACCCTTCTTCACGGATTGCGTCGCGTCCGCAATCCGCCTCTTCGGTTCCGTAACGGGAACCGGCCGTTGCCGCTAATTGCCCGGCTTTCGTCCCGTTTGCGCCGGCGGCCGGACGGGCCGCTGCCAGCGGAACAATGCAGGGGTTCACGGCAAGGCTCGAAGACCCATTCGGCGCCGCCGGGCAGCCGGCTTCCACCCGCCGCCGGCTCTCTGGATGCCCTGATCGGCGCTTACTCTTTCTTCTCATCGCCCGCGTATTCATCTCGATATAGTCAATGATTATACCGATCGGCCGTCCGTTGTCAACTTCCGGCCGAAGCCCGCCTGCCCCATGGTGACAATTACCAGCGGAATTTCGCGTAGAATCGCGAGTTTGGTTCATACTACCGAACGGAGGTGATCAACATGGCGCAAGGCCAAAGTCGTTCCAGCAACGTTCTCGTCGTCCCGCAGGCTTCCGCCGCTTTGGACCAACTGAAATATGAAGTGGCGCAAGAACTGGGGATCCAGATCCCGAAAGACGGCTACATGGGCTTCATGGCCACCCGCGACACCGGCGCGATCGGAGGCCATATCACCCGCCGGCTTGTCCAGATCGCGGAGCAGCACCTGGCGGGACAATTCAAATGACGGACCGGCGGCCGGACCGCTGACGGGCCGCCGGCCTGCCGGACAACACCATCCATCCGCAAAAAAGACGCTATCTTTCCGGTTCCGAAAGATAGCGTCTCTTTGTGCGGAAAGCGTTGCCAACGGGCCGGACGCTCACCGCGCGGCCTGCTTGCCGAGAATGTTGCTCATGTTGTAATTCGATTCCATGAGCACGCTGGCCTGCAATCCGTGGTCAAACAGCCGGAATTTGAGCTGGATTTCGCCATGGGTCCACCGTTTGCGCTGCAGGGACCGGATGCCGATTTCCCGCAGCTGTTCCTGGTGCCGGTCCGACAATCCGGTCGGCCCGCCGTGTTCGCCGCGGTCGAGCGGATCGTAACGGACCCCGAACTTGCCCACCAGGTTGTTCCGGATTTGCACGATGATCGTGCCGGAAACCAGCTGCGCCAGCTCATGCCGCAGTGTGCGGAACACCAGTTCCAGCTGTTTGGACAGCGGGATCTGCTCGAGGTACATCATGTCCCCCCTTCCGTCTCATGGTCATGGGTCCAACGTCGCGGGATGAAGCGGGCAACTTTCATTATAATCAGAAATTTTGGAATCTTCAACAGATTCTTACAATCTTCCCATGCCAATGTGCCCGTTTCCATTTCCATATTCGTCCGTTTTTGTCGATGTATGCTCTTTTCTAGACCTGTTTTTCCCATGATGCTATAATGGATGCAATCGATTTTGTCGAAAAGGGGTGTCCGAATGGATCGTTTCCACAACGCTTCATTCCGCAACAAACTGCGCATCGGCAGCTTCGCGATCATCATCGCGTTCGTCATCGCCGCCCTCGTGCTGCAGGCGGTTGACGCCGGCGTGATCATCAGCGCCGTCGTGCTGATCGTCCTTGCCGGTGCCGCATTCCCTGTCATCAACAAGCTGGAACAATCCCTCACCAATTCCCTCGACGACGTGGCCCGGCTGGCGATGAACGTGGCCAAGGGGGATTTCACGGGCAAACTGAAGATCAGTTCCGGCGACGCCCTGGGACAACTCGGCGACGCCTTCAACAAAATGATGGACAAGCTGCGGGAAGTGCTGAACGAAACGAATTCGATCACCCGCCAGGTGGCTGACGCCAGCCGCGACATTTACATAAGGAACCAGAATCTCAAGGACGTGCTCGATCAGGTGACCCAGTCGTCCGGCGAATTGGCCAAGGGCGCCTCGCAAATTTCCGAGGACGTCATCAGTGTATCCGCTTCCATCCAGCAGATCGAGCAGATGGTCGCCGATTACGCCAAATCCACGCGGGAAATGAACGCCCGCTCGGAGGAGACGGTCCGCCTGGTGGAAAACGGCCGGCGCGCCGTGGAACGGCAGAGCGAAGGGATGCGCCGCAACGTGGAGGCCACCGAGGCGGTGGCCCGCACCATTGAAGAGCTGAGCAAACAGACGCAGGGCATCGGCAAAATCACCCGGACCATTTCGGAAATCGCCGAACAGACGAACCTGCTTTCCCTCAACGCTTCCATCGAGGCGGCGCGGGCGGGCGAACACGGCAAAGGGTTTGCCGTCGTCGCCCAGGAAGTGCGCAAGCTGGCCGAAGAATCCGCCGCCAGCGCCAAAGAGGTGTTCGCGCTCGTCAAGCGCATCGAGGAAGGCATCCGCCACACCATCGCAAACATGCAGGTCAACAAGGAAATCGTCGAAACGCAAAACGAGCTGATCCGCGAAACGGAACGCGTGTTCCGCGAAATCGTGGACAGCGTCACCTTCATCACGGACCAGATCGCGGCCTTCGGCCGGCAAAGCGAAGCAATGCTGGAAGGCGCCCGGCGGATCGCTTCGGCCATGGAGAACATTTCCGCCATCACGGAGGAATCGGCCGCCGGCACCGAGGAAATGTCGGCTTCCATGATCGAGCAGATCGCCGTCGTGGACGCCATGGTCGCCCAGGCCGAAAAAATGCAGCAAACCGTCATCCAGCTGCAGCGGGCGCTTTCCGTATTCAAAGTGTAGGTGCGAGCCGGTGCGGCAAAGCCAAAAACCACGGCACCGGCGGGAGCGGCACGCTCCCGCCGGCCCGTGGTTTTGTTTTGTGCATGCGCTTTGCGCCCGTTTTTTCCGTCAGCCGCCATCCGTTTTTTTTCGGGTTCCATCGTCTTTTTCATCCGCGTCATTCATCGCCTTCGTTCCGGATGAAGCCTTCCCGCACGCGCTGCCAGAACGGAAACGGCCGGTACCGGATGAAGGAGACGGTCTTGTCGCTGACCCTGCAGCGCAGCCGGACGACGTCTTCCCATTCGAAATGGAGATGATCCACCGTCACGGTGAGGGGCTGGTCGGGCTTCGGCATGATGTCGCAGACGTGGTGCTTCGGCAAAATGATGGGCGAACCGACGGTGCGGTACACCCGGTTGTTGATGGACGCCATCTCCGTGATCTGGATCGACTCCAGCGTCGGATGGATGATGGCGCCGCCGAGGCTCTTGTTGTAGGCCGTGCTGCCGATGGGTGACGATACGCAAAACCCGTCGCCGCGAAACGTCTCGAACAGCTGCCCGTTCAGATGAACTTCGGCCACCAGCGTGCCTTCCCGGCGGCGGACGGTCGCTTCGTTGAGCGCTTCGTGCCGGATCGGCCCGCCGGCGGCGCGATGGATTTCCACGCTGACGAGCGGATAGCGCACGATGCGGGTTTCGTCCCGTTTGTATATCGCCATGCAGTCCACCAGCTGTTCCAGCTCGTCCGCCTGCCAGTCCGCAAAAAAACCGAGGCGGCCGGTATGGATGCCGACGAACGCAACCCGGTCCAGGCTGGAGCGGAACGTGTGGAAGGCTTGCAGCATGGTGCCGTCACCGCCGATGGAGACGACCACGTCGGGTTCCGCCGCCGACCGGATCAGCCCGCGCCCAGCGGCGAGCCGGTGAAACCGTTCGGCCAGATCCCCGGACAATGCGTCATCGCGGCACAGCACTTCATATCGCAACAGGCGTCCCTCGTTTCGTCACCGTTCTTTTTTCATCATCATAATCGATACAAGTCCCAAACTCAATAGACGGCCCAGCCGCATGGCCGACAGCGCCAGCAAGACGGCGGCGAAAACGGCGAGGGACGCGGCGAATCCGCCGGCCCAAACCCCCGGATCGCCGAAGGCGGCCGCCGGCACGTAAGCGGCCGCCCGCTCGCGCAGGCCGGACAGGGGGACCCACAGGACGTACACCAAAAGCATCGCCAGCACGGCGTGCAGAAGGCGGGCGGCGGCAAACGGCCGGTAGCGCAGGCCGCTTGCCGACAGGATGCTGACAATTTGCGCGTGCACGGACAACCCGGCCCAGGACAGCACGAAGCAGGCCATCGCCGCGCGGTGGACGAGCCCGCCCCCGCCGGTCCCCGCTTCCCGGACGCCCAGCGTGACTTCAAACAGCCCGCTGACCAGGGCGGAAGCGAGCGACTCCGGCAGGCCGAGAAGCGTCAGCAAAACGGCCGCCGCACGCTGCAGCAGTTCCATGAGCCCGAGGCTGGAGACGATTTCCAGGCAGACGGACAGAAACACCACCGTCGCGCCCACCATCATCACCAGCCTCAGGCCGGATTTCACCGCGTCCGCGAGCAGTTCGCCGGCGGATCTCGGATCGGCCAGCCTCGCCTCGTGCATCGCCCGCACGGCCTGTCCGGCGAGCGACGTCCGGCTTCCGGCCGCCCTGCCGCTCCCGCCGGGAGCAGAAGAAGCCCCGTAGGCATTCTCCGCCGGCCGGCGACGGCCGCCTCCGGCTTTTGGCCGGTCGCCGGTTTCGCCCGCCGGCGGCCGGAAGCCGGACGGCTTGTCCGCTTCACCGCGCCCGTAAAACCGCATGGCGAAGCCCACGAGCACGGCTCCGCCGTAATGGGCGGCGGCCAGCACCACGGCCAGGGACGGGTCATGGAAAAACCCGACGCAGACGGCCCCGATCAAAAAGATCGGGTCCGACGACGTCGCAAACGCCACGAGGCGCTCCCCTTCCGTCCGGTTCAGCAGGCCCTGCTTCCGCAGCTCGGCCGTCAGACGTGCGCCGATCGGATAGCCCGAGGCAAAGCCCATCGCCATCACGAACCCGCCGCAGCCGGGCACGCGAAACAGCGGCTTCATCAGCGGATCGAACAGGGCGCCGAAAAAATGGACGATGCCGAAGCCGATCAACAGTTCGGTGACGATAAAAAACGGAAACAGGGCCGGAAACAGCACTTCGAACCAGATGGCGCATCCGCGCAGGGCCGCCTGCATCGCCTTCTCCGGATGCAGGGGCAGTAGCGCCGCGAGCGCCAGCCACGGCGCAAGCCGGAGAAACCCGGCGGCGAAACGTTTCGGAACCATGCCGCTCCCCCCGCTACATTTCTATGTTTGCGGGTGATATAATAGTCATGATTCCGATGAACGGGAGCTGACGGAAATGGGCGGCGGACAATCCCTTTATGAATTGATCGGCGGCGACGCCGTCATCCGCCGCCTGGTGGAAGCGTTCTATCCGATCGTCCGCCAGAATCCGGTCATCGGCGGGCTGTTTCCGGATGACCTGCGACCGCTCATGGAAAAGCAGCGCCGTTTTTTGACCCAGTTTTTCGGCGGACCGCCCCTGTATTCCGAATTGTACGGCCATCCGATGATGCGCGCGCGGCATCTGCCGTTTCCCGTCACGCGGGAAAGCGCCGACGCCTGGCTGGACTGCATGCGCCGGGCGCTGGAGGCGATCGGCATGGAACCGGAGCTCGCGCGGATCGTCCTGGAGCGGTTGAGCGGCCCCGCCTATCATTTCGTCAACCGCTGATGCAAACCGCAAGCAGAAAGGTGTGGATTTGCCGTGTCCCTCCAAGCCGTGGAGCCTCTTTACCAGATCAACGTGACATGTCCGATGTGCAGCAATGATTTCCGGACGAGCCGGGTCCGCCCCAGCTTCCGGAAACCGGTCGGCAAAGACAGCGATTTCTGCGGCCATTACCGGGGCGCCAACCCGGATTATTACGTGGTGCGCGTCTGCCCGCATTGCGGATATTCCCATACCGAAAATTTCGAAAACAAGCTGACGCCGCCGATCAAGGCGGAAATCCGGCAGCGGATCAGTTCCAACTGGAACATGCGCGATTTTTCGGGGGAAAGGGACTGGAACGCGGCGCTGCAAGCCTACCAGCTGGCGCTCCTGTGCGCCCAGATGGCAAAAGAAAAACCCCGCGTCATCGCCGGGCTTTTGCACCACATCGCCTGGCTTTACCGTGAAAAGGGGGACCGGGAGCAGGAAAACAAGTTTCTCCGGTTTGCCCTGGAAGCTTACATCGAAGTGTTCGAGACGGAAAGCGTCGACGTGAACGACGCGCGGCTGATGTACATCATCGGGGAGCTGTACCGCCGCCTGAAGGAATACAACGAAGCGGTCAGGTGGTTTGCCCGGGTCGTCAACGACAAGCGGATCATGGACGCCGCCATGATCAAGGCGTGCCGGGAACAATGGGCGCTCACCAGGGAAGACATGCTGGCGGAAACCGGGCGGCTGCCGGAAGAGCCGGAAGATGGAAACCCGTAAGGCGGAAAAGAACCAAGCCCTGCAGGCGACAGACGGATGGCAAAAAAAAGCGGACGGCCGGCAGCCGTCCTTTTTTGCTTCTTTTTTGCGCCGTTGCCTGCCTGTTTTACGTCGGCTCCCCGGCGGCGGACCCGTCGGGGGCCCGGTTTTTCGGCTCCGGCCCGCCGTGACGGGGCCTGTCCCCTTTTCCGTGGTGCCGGTTTTTCCGGTTCCGGTGCCACGGCCGCTTGTGGCCCGGCTTGCCCGCCGGGCGGGATTCGCCCGCGGCGCCGATTTCCTGCCTGGACGGCGCCGCCGGGCCGCGGTCCGTCGGGCGGGCCGGCGGTCCGGCCGGCCGGCCGGCATCGGAACCGTTCCCGCCTGCGCCGCCCTGCGGGGAGGCGAAACCGCCATCGGCCGAGCGTCCGCCCGGCCGGCCGTGCGGTTCGGCGGCGTGAAGTTTCACCGGCCGACCGCCGCTTTCCGGCCGACCGGAGGCTGCCGGCTCGCTGCGCCGGGCGCCGGCGGCCGCGCCCGGCGCGTCGCCCGCGCCGGCCTGCGGCCGGTTTTGGCGCCGGGCCGGCCGTTCTTCCCCGTTTTCCTTTTCCTGTTCCCGCTGTTCCCGCAGTTTCTGCAGAAACGCCTGCCATTCGGCATACCGCTGGCTCGGCGGCAATTCCGTGATGGTGATGGACGTCTCGGACCGGTCCAGATCCAGATTGAACCGGTCGGACGGATCCACCCGCTCGATGACGAAATAGGCGCAGCCGAAATTGCAGTATTCGTGCAGGTAATCCTGCAAATACGCGATGCTCGTTTCCTTGGTGGCCTTCGGGTTGTCGGGACGGTAAAACCCTTTCAGCCTGAGCTGGTTGTATCCCCAGTCGCCCACGATGTAATCGTACGGATCCAGCACTTCGCTGTACCGTTCCCGGAACGATTCCGGTTTCCAGGCGTCTTTGTACTGGTAAATGATCCGGTACGTACGGGTTTTCTGATGTATCACCTGCGAATCCCCCTATGAAACTGGCACGTCTTGGCCGGGCGCCGGCTCCCGCGTGCCGCCGGCGGATGCCAGCTGTTCCCTGGCATGATAGGAACTGCGCACGAGCGGACCGGCTTCCACGTGGCGAAAGCCCCGTTTCAGTCCTTCCTCCCTGAAACGCCTGAATTCGTCCGGCAAATAATACTTTTCCACCCGGAGATGATGGGGCGTCGGCTGCAGGTATTGGCCGATGGTGAGCAGATCCACGCCGGCGCCGCGCAAATCGTCCATCGTTTTCAGCACTTCGTCCGCCGTCTCGCCAAGTCCCACCATCAGGCCCGATTTTGTCGGTATGCCGGGCGCGATCATTTTGGACCGGCGAAGCAGTTCCAGCGACCGGCGGTATTTCGCCTTCGCGCGGACGCGGCCGGAAAGCCGTTCGACGGTTTCGACATTGTGGTTCAGCACGTCGGGACCGGCTTCCAGGACGAGGCGAAGCGGTTTTTCCTCTCCCGCAAAATCCGGAATGAGCACCTCCACGCTGCACTGCGGCGAAGCTTCCTTGACGCGGCGGATCGTTTCCGCAAAAACGGATGCGCCCCCGTCGGACAGGTCATCGCGGGCCACCGAGGTGATGACGACGTGCCGCAGGCCCATCTGCACCACCGCTTCGGCCACGCGCCCGGGTTCCTGCAGATCGAGCTCCGTCGGGCGGCCGGAGCTGACGGCGCAAAACCGGCAGGCACGGGTGCAGACGTTGCCCAGGATCATGAAGGTGGCCGTCCGGCCGGCCCAGCATTCGTGGATGTTGGGGCATTTCGCTTCCTCGCAGACGGTGTGCAGCGATTTGGCGCGCATCAGCTGTTTCAGCGCCTTGAACTGTTCGCCCTTCGTCAGGCGGATTTTCAGCCAGTCCGGCTTGCGTTCGGTCGGTTTGATGGCCATCACCTCATCGTGAGTATTATACCATAAATACATATTTTGATTGCGAATGAACAAGCTATGGGAGGAAAACCAGCGATTCTGCCGATGTGGAGGCTTGTTTGCGATGTGGAAGCCGTGCTTGGTCACCGCCGCGCTTTTTGCGGCGCTGGCGGCGCCCGTCTGCGCGGAAGCCGGCGAAAAACCGGGGCCCGCGGCCGGTGCCGGCGCCGGGACCGGGCCGCAGCATCAAGTGTATGAAGCGCGGCACGCGCTCCTGGCGGGCATGGGGGCGCTGACCGGCATTCCCTGGACGTATCTTGCCGCCTGCGACCAATACGAGCGGACGATGACCCGGGCCAACCCGAAATCCCGGGAAGCGCGGGACGGCCTGATCGCCATCGAATTCAGCGACCGGGAGTGGGCCGGCGCGCTGAACCCGGACAAGGCGGACACGAATCCGGAAACGATCGCCTTTTTCGGCGGCATCGGCCGGGACGGAGACGGCGACGGCAAGGCGGACCGGTTGAACGACGCGGACGTGCTGTATACGTTCGCCGAAAGACTGCTCGCCCACGGCACGTCGCCGGACGATTTTCGCATCGCCCTCTGGGAAACCTACCGCAATTCCCGGGCCGTGGACCGGATCATGCAGTTTGTCCGCATCTACGAGACGTTCGGCACGCTGGCGCTGGACGATCACGTCTTTCCCCTGCCGCCCGGCACCCGCTACACCTATCGCAGCACATGGGGCGCCAGGCGGGGATGGGGAGGCCTTCGCATCCACGAGGGGACCGACATTTTTGCCGCATACGGCGTCCCCGTGCGCAGCACCTGTTACGGCATTGTGGAAGTGAAGGGCTGGAACCGTTACGGCGGATGGCGCGTCGGCATCCGCAGCATCCACAACGTGTACCATTATTACGCGCACCTGAGCGGTTTCCACGAGTCGGTGGAACCGGGACGGGTCGTCAAGCCGGGCGACGTGATCGGCTGGGTGGGCAGTTCCGGTTACGGCCGCCCGGGCACGTCGGGCAAATTTCCGCCCCATCTGCACTACGGCCTGTACCGGGACAACGGGTACTTCGACTGGTCTTTCGACCCCTATCCGAAACTGCGGCAATGGGAAAAAGAAGAACGAAACCGGCTCCGCGGCAAGTGACGGGCCGGTTTTTTCTCAGTCCGGAAACGTTGCCGGAAATTCCGCCGCCGGCCCGGCGGCATTGCCCGGGGCCGGCAGGGACACGGTCGGGGGCGGGGGGGAACCGCCGGCCGGGTTTCCTTTTGCGTCAAAATAATACATCGGCACATCCCCGACGACCAGCACGTAGGAAATCGGGATTTCCGTCTCCACTTTCTCCGGTTTCGTCTCGAAGGGAATGATGATCATCACCTCCGCCGTCACGCGGATGAACACTTCCACGAGCAGCATGTTGATGCCCGCCTCCTGGCGGCGGGTGCCGAGCTCCACCTTGACCGCGCCCGCCGGTTCGAACCGGATCGGTACGTCGGGCCCGAAGGAAGACAGGATCGCGCTGTCCAGCGCCCGGCCGAGCGGGATGCTCTCGGGCGTGCGCTCCATTTCCCGCAGGGCTTCCTGCACGATGTGCACCGTCTCCCCGGCCATTCGCATGTGTTCCGCATAATTCAGCATGAAGCCGCGGATTTTGCCGCCGGCGTCCGTCTGCCAGTCGATCAGCCGGTCCGCGGCGGCGGTTTCCATCCGCTCGCTGATCGCCCGGTTGATCGCTTCCGCCGCCTTCTGCTTGACCCGCATGGCGGCCAAGTGCATAAGGGGTTCCCGCAGGTTCCGCTCCAGCAGCATGAAGGACTGCATGACGAATGCGAAGAAAAGCGCGAGCGCCGCCAGCACGATCCAGCGCCGCCGGACGCGCCTTCTGCCCGGGCTTTTCCACCCTTTTGCCGGCATCCGACCAACCCCCGGTCTTCCCTGAGCAAAACGATGTCCGTTGAGACATGTTTATGCAAGGCCGGTCCTGTCCGATGCCGCGGCGGCATGACCGCCCGGGGCGGATCGGTCCGCTAGCGCAGCCAAAGGGCAATCAGGCCTTCCTTCACGCCGATTTCATGCATGTAAAACAGCCCGAACAGCACGCTCGCCGCCCCGGCCAGTCCGACGAGCCGACGGTTCAGACGGCGTTTGTCCGCCGTCAGGACGAAAGGCAGTCCGATCACGGTGGTGGCGGCCAGCATGCCGATCACGGTGCCGGTCCCGAAGGAAAGAAGGAACAGCGCGCCCTGCCAGGCGCTGTCCAACAGGGACATCAGGAGGAGCGCCAGCGCCGCGCTGCCGGCCAGCCCGTGCACGATCCCGACCAGCATCGTTTTCAGGCGGCCGTCCGTTTCCGCGGCGGCGGAACGGACCGGGTCGCGGCCGTCCCGCTTCATGGCGGACCTCAAGCTGCCCGCACCGAGGAACACGATCATGGCGCCGGCCAAAAATTCCAGCGTCAGCGCCCACCGATCCGGTATTTCCGTCCTGGTCCACAGCAGGGCCATGCCGACCGCAAACAGCGTCGCCGAATGCCCGATGCCCCAGAAAATCCCGGCCATCGCGGCGCCCAGGAGTCTTCGGCTCCTGGCGGCAATGGCCGACACGGCGGCGACGTGATCCGGCTCCACGGCATGTTTGATGCCGAGCACGCAGCCCAGCGCCAGCAGCGAAAAAAATCCGAAACCCATGACAGGTCCCCCCAAGTTCGATTTCCGGTTCGCCGGGATTACCATCCCGGCCAGGCAAACGGCGCACCGCCGGCAGGCGCCCGTTCCGCGGCCAGGGCGGCCAGCGACCGGCCCATGGAAACAAGCGCCCGGTGAACGTCCCAGGCGGAAGAGCCGAGGACGACGGCGGCCAGTCCGCCGCGGTCGAGCAGGCTGGCTCCCGAGCGGACGGCGCGGTGCCGCTCCGCCGCCGCGAGGAGCGCGTCGACCGCCGGCGGGCCGGCGAACGGTCCGAAGGCATGCAGCATGCCGACATGCGTGTCGCGCTCGAACACGCCGGGGGCGCCGGGCGTCTGTTCGCCCGGCGCAAACCGGACGCGGCTTTCCAATGCGACGCCGTCCGGTGCCGTGACCACCAGCTCATGCTCATACAGCCGGTACCGGAACGCCTCGCCATCCGCATGATGGATCCTCCCGGCGCCGAGCACGTCCAGCATCATCAGCGACGCGCCGGGAGCGAGGTCCGCCCGCACGCTGCCCCTGAACGAGGCGTCCGCGTACAGCATCATCGGCAGCGGGGCATGGACGAAGGAAGCGCCCTCGCCGACCGCGATGCGGACCGTCTGGACGGCGCCGCTTCGCGGACACGGATGCACCTTCGCATACGACTGGGTCGTCGCCGCCGCCCGGGCTCCCGCGCCGACGATCCATTCCAGCTCGTACCGGTCGCCGTCCAGCATCCCCGGGGAGGCCTCCATCACGATGACGGACAGGCCGCCGGGACAAATCGCCGCCGGGAACGGTTTGGCCAGTTTCAGGGGCGGCGTGAACCAGGCGTCCGCCAGCATCGTCCGTCCGTTCCGGGAACGAAATTCAGCCCGCAGCCCGGCTGTCCCCATATTGCCTCTCGATCCATCCGGCCAGAAGGTCCACGCCCTCGCCGGTCAACAGATTGGTGAACACGTAGGGGCGGCCGCCGCGCATGCGGATCGCGTCTTCCTCCATCACCTTCAGGCTGGCGCGGACGTACGGCGCCAGGTCGATCTTGTTGATGACCAGATAGTCCGAGCGGGTGATGCCGGGGCCGCCCTTGCGCGGAATTTTTTCGCCCTGGGCCACGTCGATGACATAGATGAACCGGTCGGCCAGCTCCGGCGAGAAGGCCGCCGCCAGATTGTCGCCGCCGCTCTCGATGAAAATGATGTCCAGATCCGGAAAGCGCCTTTGCAGTTCCCCGATCGCTTCGAAATTCATCGAGGCGTCCTCGCGGACGGCCGTGTGGGGGCAGCCGCCGGTTTCCACGCCGATGATGCGCTCTTTTGGCAACACGCCCGTGTTTGCCAGAATGCGTGCGTCTTCTTTCGTGTAGATGTCGTTCGTGATGACGCCGAGGCTGTACTTGTGTTTCAGCCGGCGGGCCAATTGTTCGACCAGGGCCGTCTTGCCGGAACCGACCGGCCCGCCGATGCCGATGCGCAGCGGCCGCGGCCCGGCGGATGGAACCGGCGCCGGGCCCGGATGCCGGCACCGGCCCTGGTCGCGCCGGGAACCGTGGCGAACATGGGGATCATGGGGATGGTCGTGAAAATGTCCTTGGCACATGGCGGCCTTTCCTCCTTCGCGAACGTTGATCGGGACGTGGGTTTTCAGGACATGAACAACCGGGTGTACAGCCGTTCGTGAAGCATCATGTACAGCTCCGCGGCCGGCGCGGCCGAGTAAAAATCCCCGGGATCGGCTTCTTTCACGCGCGACCACGCGTTCGAAAGCTCCGGCAGAAGCGCCGCGATGACGGCCTGCGCGTCCGTCTGTCCGATGGCTGTCAGACGGAGCGCCGCGTTGACCGCCAGCGTCAGGCACGTATACAGATACCCTTCCGCCGCGTCGTCTTCCGAAACGCCCAGCCGGCCGGCGACAAAGCCGTGCACCGTCGGATGCGTGCCGGGGCAGGCGCCCGTTTCCACCGCCCGGACGAGCGGTTCAAACGAAAGCGACGGATGCATCGCCTGCGCGAGCACGAGCAGCCGGCGGCCCATCTTCCGCACGCCTTCCCGCGTTTCCCGCGCCAGCCGGGACGCGTGGAGCCGCCGGTCGAGCGACCACACCCGCTCCCAGTCGCCGGCGGCGAGGCCGTGCCGGTATACCGCCTTCACCGCCGCCAGATCAAGCGGCGCCCAGGCGTGGTGCAGCATCGCGAGAATCCAGGAGCAAACGTCCTCCTTCGTGCGAACCGTGCCGTGCTGCACCGCCGTTTCCAGACCGAACGAATGGGCGAACCCGCCGATCGGCAACGCGGAATCGAGCAGCTGCACCCAGGCCCAGTTCAAAACAGGAAATACCTCTGCGCCATCGGCAATGTCGCGGCCGGTTCGCACGTGATGATCTCGCCGTCCACCCGCACCGTGTATGTTTCGGGATCCACTTCGATGGACGGGGTTTCCCCGTTGCGGATCATGTCCGCCTTGGTGACGCCGCGGCAGCGTTTTGCCGGCACCACCCGCTTTTGCAGCCCCAGCTGCCGGTGCACCCCGGCGTCATGCGCGGCCTGCGAAATGAACGTCATGGACGTCGCGAAACGCATCCGGCCGTACGCGCCGAACATCGGCCGGCCCATGAGCGGCTGGGGCGTCGGAATCGACGCGTTCGGGTCGCCCATCTGCCCCCAGACGATGGCGCCTCCCTTGAGCACCAGGTCCGGCTTCACGCCGAACCAGGCCGGCGACCAGACGACGAGGTCCGCCAATTTGCCGGGCTCCACCGAACCGACCACATGGGATATCCCGTGGGCGATGGCGGGATTGATCGTGTATTTCGCGATGTAGCGCTTGATCCGCTCGTTGTCCCGTCCCGGCCCGTCCCCGGCCAGCGGTCCGAACTGCCGCTTCATCTTGTCCGCCGTCTGCCAGGTGCGGATGATCGTTTCGCCGACGCGCCCCATCGCCTGCGAATCCGACGACATCATGCTGATGGCGCCCCGGTCGTGCAGGATGTCCTCCGCCGCGATCGTTTCCGGGCGGATCCGCGAATCCGCGAAGGCGACATCCTCCGGGATCCGGCTGTCGAGATGGTGGCACACCATCAGCATGTCGAGATGTTCGGCGATCGTGTTGACCGTGAACGGCCGCGTCGGATTCGTGGAGGAGGGGAGCACGTTCGGCATGGACGCGATCTTGAGGATATCCGGCGCGTGCCCGCCGCCGGCGCCTTCCGTATGGAACGTGTGGATGGTCCTGCCGCGGATGGCGGCGATCGTGTCTTCCACGAAACCGGACTCGTTCAGGGTGTCGGTATGGATCGCCACCTGCACGTCATATTCGTCGGCCACCGTCAGGCAGGCGTCGATGACCGCCGGCGTCGCGCCCCAGTCTTCGTGGATTTTCAGCCCGATGGCGCCCGCCTCGACCTGTTCCCGAAGCGGGCCGGCGAACGAGCAGTTTCCTTTGCCGAAAAAACCGAGATTCACGGGAAACGCTTCGGCCGCCTCCAGCATCCGGTGCAAATGCCACGCGCCCGGCGTCACCGTCGTGGCGTTCGTCCCCGCCGCCGGTCCCGTGCCGCCGCCGATCATCGTCGTGATGCCCGAGGCGAGCGCCTCCGCGACCTGTTGCGGGCAGATGAAATGCACGTGGGTGTCGACGCCGCCCGCCGTCACGATCCGGCCTTCCCCGGCGATCACTTCCGTCGACGCGCCGACGACGAGCCCGGGATCGACGCCGTCCATGACGTCGGGGTTGCCCGCCTTGCCGATGCCGACGATGAAGCCGTCGCGGATGCCGATGTCCCCCTTGACAATGCCCCAATGGTCGATCACGACGGCGTTCGTGATGACGGTGTCCAGCACCCCGTCCGCCTCGCGCGTCGCCCGGCTCGACTGGCCCATGCCGTCGCGGATCGTTTTGCCGCCCCCGAATTTGATTTCGTCGCCGTAAACCGTGAAATCTTTTTCGACGACGGCCCACAGCTCCGTATCCGCCAGGCGGATCGCATCCCCGGTCGTGGGGCCGAACATGCCGGCGTAGGCGGACCGGCTCATGCTCGTCATCCGGCTCCCCCCTCCCAGGCCCGCAGCCGCGCCAGCACGGCCTCCGGCAGCGCTCCGCCCGCCTTCGCTTCCCCGGACGCAATGCCGTTCATGCCATACGCCCGCTGGTTGCCGCCGAAGGCCACAAGCGTCATCGGCCGCCGTTCGCCCGGTTCAAAACGCACCGCCGTGCCCGACGGAATGTCCAGCCGCATGCCGAACGCCTTCGCCCGCTCAAACCGGAGCGCGCGGTTCACCTCGAAAAAATGGGCGTGGGACCCGACCTGCACGGGCCGGTCGCCCGTGTGGGTGACCACGATGTCCACCCGCCTTCTGCCCGCGTTCAGCCCGATGTTTCCCCCGGCCGTCCGGATTTCGCCCGGTATCATGCCGTCCACTCCTTTCCTTTCGCCCGATGGTTGGGTCTTTCGTCCGGGCGGACCCGCTTTCGGCAGGCCGCCTTTGCCGGATCAGCCGCCGGCGGACGGAGGCGTCCCCCGTCCGGCGCCGCCGGCGGGCCGGCTCCTTCACCGGATCGGGTCGTGCACCGTCACCAGCTTCGTGCCGTCCGGAAACGTCGCTTCCACCTGCACTTCCCGGATCATCTCCGGCACCCCTTCCATCACCTGGTCGCGCGTGAGCACCTGCGCCCCTTTTTGCATCAGTTCAGCCACGGTCAGCCCGTCTCTCGCGCCTTCGAGCAGCTCGGACGCAATGAGCGCCGTCGCCTCCGGCACGTTCAGCTTCAGCCCGCGGGCCAGCCGGCGCCGGGCCACGTCCGCCGCCAGCGTGATGAGAAGCTTTTCCTTCTCCCGTTCCGTCAGATGCATGGCATCTTCCTCCCGCCGCCCGAAGACCTACACCGCCAAATGGCGGCGGATGATGTGATCGGACAGTTCATCGATGGTCCCCTGCGCCACGATCGCGCCCTTGTCGAGCACGAGAAAGTCGTCCGCCGTCTCTTTCGCGAACTTGACGCTCTGCTCCACCAGAAGCACCGTCATCCCCTCCCGGCGCAAGTCCCGGATCAGATCGGCGATGTCCTGCACGATGTTCGGCTGGATGCCTTCCGTCGGCTCGTCGAGCAGCAGCAGCTTCGGCCGGGCGACCAGCGCCCGCGCGAAGGCGAGCTGCTGCTGCTGGCCGCCGCTCAGGTCTCCGCCGTTGCGGGACCGCATTTCGGCCAGCACCGGAAACCGTTCGTAAATGTCCGGCGGGACGGCCCGCCTTCTCGCCAGCCCGGGTTTCGCCTCCAGGCCGAGCAGCATGTTTTCCTCCACGGTCAGATGGGGAAAAATGTCGCGCCCCTGGGGCACGTAGCCGATGCCGAGCCGGGCCCGGAGGGCAGCCGGTTCCCCCGAAAGTTCCCGGTCCCGAAACCGGACGGACCCGCGCTTTGTCTTCACGATGCCCATGATCGTCTTCAGCAGGGTGGTTTTGCCGACGCCGTTTCGTCCCATGAGGCAGGTGACCCGGCCCGGCCTGAGCGAAAAACCGACGCCGCGCACCACCACGCTTCCGCCGTACCCCGATTCCAGCCCGCTGACCGTCAGCATGCCCGTCACCCCGTCATTTTTCCGAGATAGATGTCCGCCACTTTCCGGTCCGTCTGCACCTCGGCCATCGTCCCTTCCACAAGCAGCGTCCCCTCGTGCATCACCGTCACGCCGGAGGAAAATTGCCGGACGAAATCCATGTCATGCTCCACGACGACGACCGACCGGTGTTGGATGATGTCCTGCAGCAGAAGGCCCGTCTTCTCCGTTTCTTCGTCCGTCATGCCCGCCACCGGTTCGTCCAGGAGGAGCACCTGCGGGTCGGACAGCAGGATCATGCCGATCTCGAGCCACTGCTTTTCGCCGTGGGACAGCGCGCCCGCTTTCCGGTCCGCCTTGTCCGCCAGGCCGACAAGGGCCAAAACCGAACCGATTTTGTCCAGATCGGCTTTGGTCGTTTTGGCAAACAGGACGGCCGGCACCCGCCGGTTCTGCTTCAGGGCGATCTCCATGTTTTCCCGCACGGTCAGCGCGCCGAACACCGACGGCGACTGGAACTTGCGGGCGATGCCGCAGGACGCGATGGCATGCTCGCTCATGCGGGCCAGATTCAGCGTCACCCCGTCCCGCCGGAACAGCACCGCGCCCCGGTCCGGCTTCACTTTGCCGCAGATCACGTCGAGCAGCGTCGATTTCCCGGCGCCGTTCGGCCCGATCAGAAACCGGAGCTCGCCCTCGCAAAGCGTGAAGTTCATGTCCGACAGCGCCCAAAACCCGTCAAAGCAGACGCTTACGTTTCGGCACGACAGCACCCACGGCGCCCGTTTCATCCGGTTTCACCTTCCCATGCACGGTTTCGGCCCATGACGGCAGCGTTCCGAAGAGGCCCTTCGGCATCAGCACGACGACGATGACGAACATCGCCCCGAGAAACAGCAGCCAGATGTCGGGATACGCTTCGCTGATCAGACTTTTCGCCCCGTTCAGCACGAGCGCGCCGACGACGGCGCCGATGAGCGTTCCCCTGCCGCCCGCGGCGACCCAGAGCACCATTTCGATGGAAGGCACGATGCCCATCATGGACGGCGAAATGATGCCGACGTGGAACACGTACAGCATGCCCGACAGCCCCGCCAGGCCGGCGGAAACCGCAAAGGCGAACGATTTGTACGCGGCAGGGTCGTACCCGAAAAAGCGCACCCGGTTTTCCCCTTCGCGGATCGCCTGCAGCACGCGGCCGAGGCGGCTCTTTGCGATCCGGCGGCAAAACAGGAACGATCCGGCAAGCGCCGCCGCCGTCACATAGTACAGCGCCGTTTTGACGGCGGGGTCCGACAGCGGAAACCCGAACACGGTTTTGAAGGACGTGATGCCGTTCGTGCCGCCCGTATACCCCTGCTGGCCGACCAGCAGCGTCACCGCAATGATGACGAGCGCCTGGGTCAGAATGGTGAAATAGACGCCGCGCACCCGGTTGCGGAACGTAAACCACCCGAGGACGAACGCCAGAAACGCCGGCAGCAGCACCGCCATGGCCAGCGCGAAGGCGAAGTTCTGAAACGGCACCCAGAACGCCGGCAGTCGGTCGAGGCCGCTCCAGGACATGAAATCCGGCAGCTTGCCCTCCGTCGCCTCCAGTTTCAGGTGCATGGCCATGCAGTAGGCGCCCATTCCGAAAAAGACGCCCTGCCCGAGGCTGAGGACACCCGCATAACCCCACAGCAAATCGATGCCGAGCGCCACGATGCCAAGCGCCAGAAATTTGGCCAGCAGGTTGAGACGGAAATCGGACAAGTACAGCGGCGCCGCCGCCAGCAGCGCGGCCGCCGCGCCGTAGCCCGCCAGCACCCGCCCCTTCGAGGGCGTCCGGGAATTTCGGATCATGGCGGCCCTACCCTCCTTCCATTCTTCTTCATTCGCGTTCACCCGGCCTCACGGTCCGTCCAGCGTCCGCGTCTTCAGGGCGGCGATGCCGCGGGGACGCCACTGCAGGAAGGCGACGACGAGGGCGAAGACGAGCACCTTGCCCACGGAGGCCGTCGTCCACGATTCGAACAGCGTGCCCAGGGCGCCGATGCCGAGGGCGCCCAGCAGCGTGCCGAGCAGCTTGCCGACGCCGCCGAGCACGACGACCATGAAGGCGTCGACGATATAGTAGGTGCCCAGCGACGGGCCGATCGGGCCGAGGAGTGACAGCGCGCATCCGGCCAGTCCCGCGATGCCGGATCCGACAGCGAACGTCACCAGGTCCACCCGGCGGGTGGACACCCCCAGCGCCGCGGCCATGTCGCGGTTCTGCATGACCGCGCGCATGTTGCGGCCCGGTCGCGTCCGGTAGATGTAGACGTACATCGCCGCGAGAACCGCGATCACCAGCGCGATGATGAACAGCCGCTTGTAGGCGAGCACCACGCCCGCGCCGATGTCGAGTCCGCCGTTCAGCCACGACGGGCTCGTCACCGCCACGTTGGGGGCGCCGAAAGTGCTGCGCGCCGCCTGCTGCAGCATCATGCCGACCCCCCAGGTGGCCAGCAGGCTGTCAAGCGGACGGCCGTACAGAAACCGGACGAGCCCCGCTTCCATCGCGAGCCCGGCCAGCGCGGCGGCCGCGAAGGAAAGCGGCAGGGCGGCGGCAAAATACCAGTCGAACATCGACGCCGGCGCATGGGCCCGAAACAGATTTTGCGTGACATAGGCGGCATAGGCGCCGATCATGATCAGCTCGCCGTGGGCCATGTTGATGACGTTCATGAGCCCGAAGGTGACGGAAAGCCCCAGGGCCACCAGGAGCAGGATCGAGCTGACGCTGACGGCGTTGAACAGCTGCAGGAGCCAGACTTCCATCGGCCATTCCTCCCCGCCTTGTGGTTGGCAAACGGGCGCGGCGGCGCGCGGGCGCCGCCGTCGCCGCCGCGTTCCGGGCGCCCGGAAGCGTCACCCGCCCAAGCCGGCGGCCCACTCGTACCCTTTCAGGTACGGATCCGGTTTGACCGGCTCCGGCGTGCTCCACAGTTCCCGGATCATGCCGTCGGGCTGCACTTCGCCGATGCGCACCGTTTTGTACAGATGCTGCGTTTCCCCGTCGATGGTGTACAGTCCGCCCGGCGCCTCGATGGACAGCCCGGCCGCCGCCGCTTTCACGGCGTCCACGTCCGTCGTGCCGGCCTTCTCCACCGCCTTCGCCCACAGTTGCACCGCCACGTAGCCCGCCTCGATCGGATCGCTCGTGACGCGGTCTTCGCCGTAGGCCGCCTTGTAGGCTTCCACAAACGCTTGGTTGGCTTCCGTTTCCGTCGTCTGGAAATAGTTCCAGGCCACCAGATGCCCGGCCAGCACGTCGGGCCCGATGCCGCGCACTTCTTCCTCCGCCACGGACACCGACAGCGTCGTGATGTCGGCGGCGGTGATGCCCGCATCCTTCAGCTGTTTGAAGAACGCCACGTTGCTGTCGCCGTTCAGCGTGTTGTAGATGACGTCCGGCTGCGCCGCCTTGATTTTGCTGATCACGGTGCTGTAGTCGGTGTGGCCGAGCGGCGTGTACTCTTCGCCCACCACCTCGCCGCCTTCGGCCGCCAGCTGGGCTTTGATGATTTTGTTGGCCGTGCGCGGAAACACGTAGTCGGAACCGAGCAGGAAAAATTTTTTGCCGCGGTTGTCGAGCAGCCACGTGACGGAGGGCACGATCTGCTGGTTCGTCGTCGCCCCGGTGTACATGATGTTCGGCGACTGCTCCAGCCCTTCGTATTGCACCGGATACCACAGGAGCCCGTTCAATTCTTCGAACACCGGCAGCATCGCCTTCCGGCTGGCGCTCGTCCAGCCGCCGAACACCGTCGCCACGCCGTCGCTGGAGATCAGCTTGCGGGCTTTCTCGGCGAAGGTCGGCCAGTCGGAAGCCCCGTCTTCGACAATCGGCTCGATCGTCTTGCCGAGCACGCCGCCGCGTTCATTGATCTCCCTGATCGCCAACAGTTCCGCGTCGTGGACGGACACTTCGCTGATCGCCATCGTGCCGCTCAGGCTGTGCAGGATGCCCACCTTGATCACATCTCCCGGCTGTGCCGCGGCGGACGGGGCCGGTTGTCCCGGCCCGCTTTCCGGCGCCGCCGATGACGGACCGGCCGTCCCGGACGAACAGGCGGCCAGCGCCAGACAGAACCCCGCCATCAAAAGGATCCATCCCGGCCGTTTCCCTCTCATCTTCCCGTCTCCACTCCCTTTGGTTCTTTGTTTGTTCTTCCCCATGATAGCCAAATCTTCGGCCCGCTGCATTTTTTGTGTAAATTATCTTTACATAATTTCTTGTTATTTCCGCGAAACATTCCATAAAAATGATATATTACCTTACATAAATGGAAGGCTTTCCGCGGACGTCCAGATCATCGTGACATGCAATGTCAAAAACAAAAAAACGCAATCCGCCCGCGGGCGCAAAAAAAGCCGGACCGCTCCGGCTTTCCGCGCCGGCTGCGGTCCGGCCTCCCGACGGCCGTACCGTCCGGTTTCCGTTTACGGTTTCCATTTCCGGTTCATGACGGCGCACGGCCGCCTCCCGCAACCATCCGCTGTCGCACCGCTTCAAACAGCAGGACGGTGGCCGCCATCGCCGCGTTGAGCGATTCCGCCCGGCCAGGCATCGGGATGCGGACGAAGGCGCCGGCGGCACGCTGGATGTCCGGTGACACGCCGGCGCCCTCGTTGCCGATGACAAACCAGGTGTCTTTTGTCAAATCGAGGCCGTAGCAATCGTCCGCGTCTTCCGGCCTGGCCGCATAGACTTTGACGCCCGCGGCGCGGGCCCGGGGCAGCCATTCGGCCAGATCGCACTCCGCAACGGGCAGGTGGAACAGGGCGCCCATGGTGGAGCGGATCGTTTTCGGGTTGTAAAGGTCGACGGTGCCCTTCCCGAGCAGGACGGCATCGGCGCCCGCCGCGTCGGCGCTGCGGATGATGGTGCCGAGATTGCCGGGATCCTGCACGCCGTCCACGGCCACGACCAGCGACCGGCGGCGGTCCAGGATGTCTTCCGCGCGGTGCCGCGGTTTTTGCACGACGGCGATCACGCCCTGGGGCGTCACGGTGCTGGCGCACTTCTGCAGCACGTCTTCGCTGACGGGCACAAACCGCTGCGGATCCTGCTCCGCCCATCCGGCCAGCTCGTCCGGCACGCCCCGCTCCCAGGCGTACGCCACGGTTTCCACCGGCGCGCCGGAAGCGAGCGCCTCCGCCACCAGATGGACGCCTTCCACCAGAAACCGGCCTTCCCGCTCCCGGTATTTCCGCTCCCGCAGGGATGACCACCATTTGACTTTCGGATTTTGCGGGGAACGGATCACGTCAGGCACGGCCGTTTTCCTCCCCGCGGGAAAACGCCCGCTCGAACCGGTACAGATCCTCGTTTTTCCCCACCACGACCAGCACGTCCCCGTCGCGGATCAGGTCTTCCGCGCTCGGCGAGATGTTCATGGCGCCGTCCTTCGAGCGGATGCCCATGACGTTGCAGCCGTATTTGTTGCGGATGTCCAGCTGGCGCAAATTTTTGCCGATCATGGCGGGACCGGCTTTCAGATCCACGATCCCGTAATCGCCCGACAGCTCGATGTGGTCCAGAATGTTGGGCGAAATCAGGTGGTGCGCCACCCGCAGTCCCATGTCCCGCTCCGGGTAGATGACCTCGTCGGCGCCGATTTTGGACAGCACTTTGCCGTGCAGCTCGTTTTGCGCCTTGGCCACGATTTTCGGCACGCCCATTTCCTTCAGGATCAGGGTGGTCAGAATGCTGGCCTGGATGTCCTGGCCGATGGCCACGACCGCCACGTCGAAATTGCGGATGCCGATGGCGCGCATGGCGTCTTCGTCCGTGGAATCCGCCGTCACCGCGTGGGTGACCATTTCCGCCACTTCGTTCGTCCGGTTTTCGTCCCGGTCGATCGCCAGCACCTCATAGTCCATGCCATACAGGGTTTTGGCCACGCTGGAGCCGAAACGGCCCATCCCGATGACGGCAAACTGCTTTTTCTTCACGGTGTTCCATTCCTTTCCGGCGATTGGTGCCTGTCTTATTATAGCGCAATGCGCGGATGATTTGCCGGACGGCGACGCATAATGAATCAGGAGCGGCAAAACAAGGAGGCTTTGGCGACATGGGCATTCTGCTTGATTTGCGGCAGGCCATCGTGCAGCGGGTGACCGGCAAATCGGAACCGGAGCTGGCCGACGTGATCGAGGGATCCATCGGCGGCGACGACCGCACGCTGCCGGGGCTGGGCGTCCTGTTCGAAATCATCTGGCAAAACCTCGACGAAGAAACGCGGAAGCGGCTCGTTCACGTGCTGCATGAGCATCTGGCGCCGTCCTGAGCCGGCTAGGCCCGCTTGGACCGGCCAAACCGGCTTGAAACCCGAAAAACCGACTTGAACCGGACAAACCGGTCCGAACGGACAAACCGGCTTGAACCGGACATGCCGCCTTGCGCCGGACATGCCGTCCCGGGGCGGCCTTCCGGCCTTTGCCGAACCATGGTCCGAAACGGGAAACACGGGACCCCCGCCGATCGCCGGCCGTCGTCCCGTGTTTGTTGCATTCCGCTTCCTTTATTGTTCGCGTTCGCGTTCCGCCTGTCACGGCGCCGTTTCCAGGAAAACGGCGCCGGCGAATTTTTCGATGGCGGTGCGCATCGCGTGCTCGCTCTCGAACAGCGCGACGGGGTGGTCGTGTTTGTCCCTGACCAGCAGCGAGTTGATGCGGAATTGGGAAGGGTCGATGTTTTCGCCCTGCACCCACCGGGCAAACTGGTACGGCAGCCGGATGAGCTCCACTTCCACGCCGTACTCCGCCTTCATCCGGTAATCGAACACTTCAAACTGCAGCTGGCCGACGGCTCCCAGAATGAGCTCATCCTGGCCGTACGTGCGGAACACCTGCACCGTCCCCTCGTCGGTCAGCTGCTCGATGCCTTTCTGGAACTGCTTCCGCTTCATCGTGTTTTTCATCGTCACCCGGGCGAACAGCTCCGGCGAGAAGGTCGGCAATTCGTCGAAGTTCAGTTTGTCCGCCGGTCCGCGCGCGGCGGTCAGCGTGTCCCCGATCTTGAACAGGCCCGGATCGTGCAGGCCGATGATGTCGCCGGGCCAGGCGACTTCGACGATGTCGCGGTCCTGGGCGAGAAACTGCTGGGGCTGGTTCAGCTTGATCTCCCTGCCCGTCCGCAGATGGCGGACGGTCATGCCCCGCTCGAATTTGCCCGACACGATGCGGACGAACGCGACGCGGTCGCGGTGGGCCGGGTTCATGTTGGCCTGGATCTTGAACACGTAGCCGGAAAACGACGGCGAAAGCGGGTCCACCGGCCCTTCCCCGTTTTTCCGCGGCGCCGGTTTCGGGGCGAGCCGGAGGAAATGATCGAGAAACGTCTGCACCCCGAAATTGTTGATGGCGCTGCCGAAAAACACCGGCGTGAGCGTGCCGGCCAGCACGCTGTCGTAATCGAACGGATCGCCGGCCACATCCAGAAGCTCCAGCTCCTGCTCCAGCTGGCCGGCGAGCTCGTCGCCGGCCAGCTCCCGGACGGCCGGATCCCGGTAGCCGGACACCTCGCGCACGGCCACTTCCTTGTGTTCCCGCTCCCCCTGGAACATCTCCACGCGGACGGCATGCCGGTCATAGACGCCGACGAGGCGCTTGCCCTGGCCGATGGGCCAGTTGACCGGATGGGAGCGGATGCCGAGCACCTGTTCCAGCTCTTCCAGCAAATCGAAGGGGTCCCGCCCTTCCCGGTCCAGCTTGTTGATGAACGTAAAAATGGGTATGCCGCGCATGCGGCACACCTGAAACAGCTTGCGGGTCTGCGCTTCCACGCCCTTGGCCGAGTCGATCAGCATGACGGCGCTGTCGGCGGCCGTCAGCGTGCGGTACGTGTCTTCGCTGAAATCCTGGTGGCCCGGCGTGTCCAGAATGTTGACGCGGTATCCGCGGTAATCGAACTGCAGGACGCTGGATGTGACCGAAATGCCCCGCTGCTTCTCGATTTCCATCCAGTCGCTCGTGGCGAACCGGGCCGCCTTGCGGCCTTTGACCGCGCCGGCGAGACGGATGGCGCCGCCGAACAGGAGCAGCTTTTCGGTGAGCGTCGTCTTGCCGGCGTCCGGGTGGGAAATGATGGCGAAGGTGCGGCGTTTGTCAACCTCTTGTTTCAATTCTTCTTCGACTGTCACGGCCATGCAAGGTTCCTCTCTTCTAGTCTCCCAGCAGGAAGGCGCGCGCCGGCGCGCCGTCGGTCCCTTTGAGCTTCAGCGGCGCCACGAGAAACGTGTAGCGGCCTTCCGGCACGTCCTTCAGCCGGACGCCTTCGACGATCAGGATGCCCGCGTCGAAAAGCGCCTTGTGGGTCGGATAACCCGGCTGGTCCCGCTCCACGCCGAGGGCGTCGATGGCCACGCCGCGGATGCCGGTTTCGGCGAGATACCCGGCGCCTTCCGCGTTCAGAAACACGAATTCGCGGTTGAACTCGTTCGTTTCGTTGTACGAATCCGTCGTCTTGATCAGCAGCCATTCGCCCGGCTTGAGGCCGAGCGGCTCCAGATGCTCCCGGCCGATGCTCGGCGAAACGTCCGTGAAATCGACCACCCGGGCGGGGCCGATCAGCCGTTCCAACGGAATGTCATCGAGCGTCGCGCCGTTCTCGTACACGTGCAGCGGGGCGTCGATATGGGTGCCGGTGTGCACGTTGAGGTTGATCCGCGTTTCATGCACCGTGCCGGTCGCAAAATCCGAATCGATGGAGAAATGCGCCTTTTTCTTCTCGTAGTTTTTCCAGACCACCATGTCCGGATGAATCGTCATGGAAATGTCGTACAGGATCTTCATCGGGACGCTCCTTTCATTGCTTCACGACCCAGACGACGTCGCTTTCCAGCTGGCCGTTGACCGGCCACCAGTGATAGCCGTCTTCCGCCAGAAGCTGCCGGGCCCGTTCGGGCCCCCAGCTGCCCGCCTCGTACCGGTGCAGGTCCCCCGCGTCCTTCGACCACGCTTCGGCGATCGGATCGACGAACGACCACGCCGCCGCCACCTCGTCCCAGCGGGTGAAATAGGTGGAATCGCCGCGGATGGCATCGTAGATGAGCCGCTCGTAGGCTTCCGGCGTGTTGAGGCCGACGACGCAGTTTTGGCAGAAGTCCATGGAGACCGGCGTGATGGAAAATTCCGATGCCGGTTTCTTCGCGTTCATCCGCAGGTACACGCCTTCCATCGGATTGACGCGGAACACGAGCAGGTTCGGCTCCAGGTTGTGCGCCTTGGCGAAATAAAGCTGCTTCGGCAGCCCCTTGAACTCGATGACGACTTCCGTCGTCTTGACGGGCAGCCGTTTCCCCGTGCGGACGTAAAACGGCACGCCGGCCCAGCGGAAGTTGTCGACGAACACCCGGGCGGCGAAATACGTTTCCGTGAGCGAATCGGGATTGCCGACTTCCTCCGCATACCCCGGCACCGGCCGGTCCCCGATCTTGCCGCGCACATACTGGCCGCGCACCACGTTGCGCCGCACGTCTTCCGGCGATTCGTAAATGCGCAGGGAGCGCATGACCTTCACTTTCTCGTCGCGGACGTCTTCCGGATGCAGGCGGCTCGGCGGCTCCATGGCGATCATCGCCACCATCTGCAGCACGTGGTTCTGCACCATGTCCCGCAGGGCGCCGGCCTTGTCGTAGTACCCGCCCCGGTCTTCCACGCCGACGGTCTCGCTGAGCGTGATCTGCACGTTGGCGATGTGCCGGTTGTTCCAGAGCGGTTCGAAAAACGCGTTGGCAAACCGGATCACTTCGATGTTCTGCACCATTTCCTTGCCGAGATAGTGGTCGATGCGGAAAATCTGGTCTTCCCGGAACACCTTGCGGATTTGCCCGTTGAGCAGGTTGGCGGATGCCAGGTCATAGCCGAACGGCTTTTCGATCACGAGCCGCTGCCAGCCGCCGGAATCGAGCAGGCCGCCCTCCTTCAGGTTGGCGACGACGGGGCCGAACAGCTCCGGCGCCAGCGCCAGGTAATACAGCCGGTTGCCGCCGATGGAAAACTTTTTGTCCAGGGAGTCCGACAGGGCCAGCAGGTTCGCGTATTGCGAGAGGTCATGGATGTTCATCGATTTATATGCAAAATGCTCGGCAAAACGCTCCCAGTCTCCGTTCTTTTCCGCCTTGTAGCGGGCAAATTCGGAGATCGACCGGAACACTTCCTCGCGGAATTCTTCATCGGTTCTTTGCCGGCGCGCAATGCCGATGACCGCGAAATTGTCCCCCAGCCTTCCTTCCCGGTACAGGCTGTAGATGGCCGGAAACAGCTTGCGCTTGGCCAGGTCGCCCGTGGCCCCGAACAAATACAGGATCGTGCCGTTCATATTGCAATCTTCCTTTTTTTACATGGTAAAGATGCTGATAACCTGTAGTTTAACATAACCCCATGCCCGTTTCCATTCAAGAGTTTTTATGGGCCCAATCCAACATCCTTATAAACCCCTTGATCCCGTCGGACAACATGGACATGAAAAAAGAGAGCGCCTTTCGCCATTCGCGATTCAAGCGTCCCTCTCCCCCGCTTGCGTCATTCCGTCAGTCCGTTTTTCAGCGCATAGATGGCGGCCTGCGTCCGGTCTTCCAGCCCGAGTTTGGCCAGCAGGTTCGTGACGTGGAATTTGACCGTCTTGACCCCGATGAACAGCTCGTCGGCGATCTCCTGGTTCGATTTCCCCTGGGCGATCAGCCGGAGCACCTCCATCTCCCGCTCGGTCAGCTCCTCGTGGGCGGCCGCCCGGCGCTGCGGCTGGCGCAGCCGGTTCATCATCTTGGCCGCCACCTGCGGTTCCAGCACGGACTGGCCCCTGGCCGCGGCGCGGATCGCGTCCGCGATTTCCGAGGCGCGGCTCGTCTTGAGCAGGTAGCTGAAGGCGCCGGCTTCGATGACGGGATACAGCTTGTCGTCATCCACGTAGCTGGTCAGCACGATCACTTTGCAGTCCGGCATCATCTCCATGATGCGGCGGGTCGTTTCCACCCCGTCCATGCCTTCCATGACCAGGTCCATCAGGATGACGTCCGGACCGTACTCCCGGGCCAGCCGGATGGCGTCCGCGCCGCTGGCCGCCTCCCCGACGACCTCCAGATCCTCCTCGGTGGACAAAACGGCCGACAGCCCGATGCGCACCATCTCGTGGTCATCCACCAGCAGCACTTTGATCGGCCTTGTCATCGGTGCTTCGCTCCTCCCTTTCACCGTCCAGAATCGGAATGCGGATATCGATGCGGGTTCCCTTGCCGGGCGCGGAAATGACGTGGATGGCGCCGCCCAGCTCGTTCACCCGTTCCTGCATCGTTTTCAAGCCGTAGGATGCCGGTTTCTGCTCGTTGACGTCGAAGCCGACCCCGTTGTCGCGGATGGACAGGTGGATCGACTCGCCGTGCTTTTTCAGCGAAAGCGACAGTTTGCTGGCCTTCGCATGCCGCAGTGTGTTGGACAGCGCCTCCTGCACGATGCGGAACAGGTGATCTTCGAAGCCAGCCGGCAGCTCGATGTCTTCGTCGAAGTCCGTCGTGATCTCGATGGGCACCTTCGCCTGCAGTTCCCGCGCCAGATCCCGCAGTCCGTCGGTCAGCTTCCGGCCTTCCAGATGCACCGGGCGCAGGTGCAGAAGCAGCGCGCGCATTTCCGACTGGGCCACGGACGCCATTTCTTCGATCAGGACGATCTGGTGTTTCGCTTTCTCCGGATCTTTCTCCAGCGTGCGCGACAGCGCCGTGGCCGTCATGGAAATGGCAAACAGCTGCTGGCTGACCGCGTCGTGCAGTTCGCGGGCGAGCCGCTGCCGCTCTTCCATGACGGCCGTGAACCGCGCATGTTTGGCCAATTCGGCGTTGTGGGCCGAAAGCCGCTGCAGGCTGTTCACCTGATCTTCCCATTTCTTGCGGATGAGCGCCAGCCGGTCGGCGAGCCGGCCGATTTCGTCGTCCCCCATCGGCTCCAGACGCGCCGCCGGGCTTCCCTTCTCCAGGTGAAGCAAAGCTTCCTCCAGCGCCCGGAGCCGCCGGCTGGTCCGGCCGGACTGCCAGGCGCCGAACGCGGCGCCGGCGGCGACGGCGATGCCGGTGAGCACGGCGCACATCGAAAAAAAACGAAGCCAGCCCGGGAACGCGTTCAGATAACCGTAATACCGCAGATAATACAGCACGCAGCCGACGAGCAGCAGGCTGAAGGCCACCGTCTCGCCGGCGGCCCGCCACACCATGCCGGTCAATTTTTTCTTCCGCGCCACGACATTCACCCCGTCCCCGGCCCGCGATGCGCCGTGCAATCCGGCTTTTTCAGACCATTTTGATCTCAATATCTCCTACGAGGCAATCCACGATCAGTTTCATCCTGTGGGGGCATTGCTCGAAGTTCGGCGAACGCCAAAGCCGTCGGTTCATAAATCCGCCGTCTTTCTCGTCCCCGATCGTCACCCGGCCGACAAGCAGGTTCGATTCCAGGGCGAGACCGTAATCCGGCGGCAGGATGACGTCGACGTCCGCCACGAGCCCCTGCAGCATGTAGACGACTTCTTCCTCTTCCTGCATCGCCAGCGACAAATCCATGCGAAGTTCGCTGAACAGGCTGAAGCGGCTCGTGTTCTCGGGCGTCCAGACCCCGTCGTCATGGCGGATGCTGTCGGCGATGGCGTGCTTCTCCACATGCCGTCCGCTCCGGTGCACCATGTGCGACTTGATCAGGAACGCGCCGAGGGCGATGAAGGCGGCGGCCGCCAGCACGATGAGGTGATCGCCGAACAATAGCAGGACACCGCCGGCCAGCACAAGGTAGCCTTTCCGGTCGCGGTCGGTTTTGATCCTGTGGACCCCGAGCCAGATCAGAATGACGGCGGAAACCGCCGCGTAGCCGACCATTTGCCCGAGCAGCAAGTAGGAACCGGCCAGGATGAACATGATGGCCGTGTTTTTGCGGTTGGTTTCCATGCACCGTCACCCCTTTCGCCGGCGGCGCCGCTTTGCGCGGACGCCTCTTCCGCCGCGTCATGGACAAAAGCCATAGCACCCGGACGGGCTATGGCTTGATCCAGCTTCATCTTATCACAAAATCATCGGCTCGTCGTCATGCGGAACCGGCCGGTTGCCGGTTCAGTTGCCTTCGCCGGCCGTCTGCCCCAGTTTTTCCTTGAGCGCCTTCAGCTGCAGTTCCACCTGCTCCCGCTTCACCGGATCGACCGCCGCGGCGGACGGCGAGTAGGGCATGCGGGCCACCTGGGCTTCCGCTTCCAGCTGCATGATTTTTTCTTCCATGCGGTGGAATCCGCGGGATGCGTGGCCGCCTTCGATCACGTGGCTGCTCGAGATTTGCGCCATCTGCTTCTGGGCTTTCGCGATTTCCACGCGGGCCACCAGCTCGTTGCGCTTGTTGCGCATTTTGTAGAACTCTTCTTTCATTTCCTGCAGCTGGGCTTTCAGCTGGTCGACCTGGGCTTTCGCCTGGGCGTGGAGATCGGTGTATTCGGCCACCTTCTGGTCGTAGAACAGCTTTTCTTCCAGCGCCCGTCTTGCCAGCGCCTCCTGGCCGGCCCGCAGGGCGGCTTCCGCTTCCGCTTCCTTCTCCGCCGCGATGCGCATCGCTTCGGCGAGACGCTGGTGGGTGCGGCGTTCATTGGCCATCTGCCGGGCCACGGTCACTTCCGCTTCGGCGATTTCCTCTTCCATGTCGCGGATGTACTGGTTGAGCATCACCACCGGATCTTCCAGTTTGTCCAGCAGTTCGTTGATCGAGGCCCTCGTCAGATCCTTCACTCTTTGAAAAATCCCCATGGTTATTCGTCTCCCTTCTCCTGTTTTTCAAGTTTGGCCAATCGGGCTTTCAGCTCTTCGATTTCCTTCAGCAGCGCCTTGCGTTCGATGTCCTTCATCATGTCGTCCAGTTTGCTGTCGGCCGCATGGTCCTGCGGCGAAGCGGCCTTCGTCTGGAACGGCCCCGGATTGACCCCGGCGCCCGGCGCCTGCCCGTAGGAAGGCGGCGCGCCGTACGGTTCCGGTTCCTTCGGGAGCACCAGCGCGAACAGGATGTACAAAAGCAGCACCGTGCCTCCCGAGAAGAAGATGGCCAGGGCGACAACCAGCCGGAGCAGGGTGGGATCGATCCTGAACGTTTCGGCCAGGCCGCCGCAGACGCCGAACAGCTTCTTGTCGCGGCTCGAACGGTACAGCTTCATGACTCTCCGGCTCCCTCCTGTTCCAGTTTTTTGCGGAGCCGGGCCAGTTCGCCGTCCAGCATCTGCCTGACGGTGACGCCGGCGTCGTCGAGCAGCTGCTCGCCCTGCCGGCGAAGTTCGGCGAGGGATTTGGCCTCCAGTTCCATGCCGCTCACCTGATCTTCAAGCCGCTGGAAGATGCGCTCGTTGGCGCTCCGGCCGGCGAAGCCGAGCCGCTCGTTCAATTTCTGCTGCAGCTTGGCCGACTCCATGCGAGCGATGTAGTACTGCCGTTTGTTGTAGACTTCCCGGTAATCGTTTTTCATCTGCTCCAGCTGGCGGGACAGCTCCGTCGTGGACGCCATCGTGTCGTCGTACAGCTTTTTGTATTGCTCGAATTTTTCCTGGTGGATCAGCTTTTCCTGGAGCGCGAGCCGGGCCAGATCCTCTTCGCCCGCCTTCAGGGCGAGAAGCGCCTGTTCTTCCCGCTTGTTCATCAATTGCTCCGCCTGCTGGTATTGCATCTTCAGCTGCGAGGCGTGCTGCAGGCATTGCTGGAGCAGCTGCTCGGATTGGCGGATTTGCTCGATCTGTCCATGCAGGTACTGGTCGATCAGCCGCACCGGATCTTCCGCTTTTTCCAGCAGATCGTTCAGGGTGGCGACGCTGATGTCCCGGATCCGCCTCATGATGGTCATCGCTCGTATGCCTCCTTTTCCCGAAATGGTTTGTTCTTTCTCTGATTGGGTCCGGCGTTTCTCTCCGCTCCTTCCGCCGGCATCCCGGCGATCCCCGCGTCAGAACGCCTTTCGCTCTCCTTTCAGCAGCGACAGGCCGTACAGAATGAAGCCGATCGCCACCAGAAACCCGATCAGGCCGGAGAACTTGCCGATCAGGGCGATGAGTCCGATGAAGAGAATGACCCATCCCATCAGCCGGTTCCCGCTCCGGATCCCGATGTATCCGATCCCCACCATGGCAAGCGGGATGATGATCCCCATGAGCCAGCCGAGCCCGATGCCCAGCTTGTGGAGCAAGAGCAGGATGCCGAAGGCGATCAGGAGGAGGGCGAAACCGGTCTTTCCGTTCATCCGCATGTGTTCCGTTCACATCCTTTCGGCTCTCGCTTGGTTTTGTTGTCTTCATTCTAGAAAAAAACCGTCGCGGTCAAAACAGTCCCGCGACGGTATTTCGAACTGGACCCGGGTCCAGCTTCCCCTGCGACCGCAGACGGCGGAGCGGACGGGAGCACGGGCGGTCCGGCCGGAACGAAAGATCAGAAAAAGTCGCACAAAAACGGCGTCCGCGCGCCGGCCACCGCATCGAGGAGGCCGACCGCTTCGTCATCCGCTGCCAACTTTCCATAGCGGCGAAGGTCGGCCGCCCGGCGGCAGCCGAAGAACAGGGCGGAGAAGGCCTGGATGCTGCCGCGGATGACGGGACGGCCGCCGGCTTCGTCCGTGCGGACGGCTTCCGCCCGGCCCGCCTCGTCCACGGTCACCGCAAACCGGCCGTTGTTCCATTCGGCATGGACGTCCTCGACGTCCAGCACGAAGGATGCGTCCTTCCGTTCCGCCCAGCGATGGGGACGGTGTTCAAGGGGGGCAAACCGGTACTGCGCCAGAAACGCCTCCATGTCCACGATGCGGCCCATGAAATACGGCTCGATTTCCTGCCGGAAGCGGGGTTCGGCGCCCAGCAGGCTGAGCGGATCGTCGACGGGCACGTAAAGCACCGCCCGATCGGCCATCGAGTCGTGCAGGGCGATGAACTTCCACAGCGCCCTTTCGGCCTCCGGCGTCAGGGCGACGAATTCGTGCACCGTCACTTCCCGGTTTTTCACCTGATAGTGGAGGTAGCCCAGGTCGCGGCCCGACGCGTCCCGGTAGACGGCAAACTCCCCGCCCCGCCGCTGGATGACACGGTCCGTCCACCAGTCGCCGGTTCGGCTGAGCATGCCGTTGTACCGCGCCGCGAACCGTTCATAGACGGGACCGGCGCGTTCGATGACGGCGCCCGCGTCCTTCGGCAGCCGGTCGAAGCCGCCGGGGACCCGCTCGCCGGCGGACACCGGCCACAGGTGGGCCGGCACCGTGTATTTCTTGCGGTCGATGGCCATTTCCCATCCGTATTTGCGGTAGAACGCATAGGAAAACGGCGTCAGCATCGAGATGGCCCGGCCCGCCTCCTTCATCGACCGGAGGCTCCTGACGAGCAGCCCGGCCACAAGCCCGCCCCGGCGGTATTCCGGCCAGCTGGCGACGCCGCCGATGCCGCCCATGGCCATCTTCCGGCCCTGCATGTACGCCTCGAGCGGATATTCGATCAGCTGCGCCGCAATCCGCCCGTTCACGAACGCTCCCCATCGCCATTCCGGCACCGTGCGCCCGATCTCTTCCCGCCGCTGCTGGTCCGTCCGTTCGAACTGGAACGCATATTCGGACAGGCGCATCGCGTCTTCCATATCGTCCCGGGTCAGCCGGCGGAATTCCGCATTGGCGAATCCTATTTCCAACATCCATCCAACCTTTCTCCTTGAAAAAATTCGGGACGGCGAAAAGCCCGCCGCTGGAAACATTTCCCACGCCTTGGGGAAAAAAGCTGTGCTATCATTCATGTTGGGCGCTCACAATTTGCCAAATTCCGGAGGTGCGCAAAGTGAGAAGAAAGCTGATCCCGCTGGTTTGCATTGCTTTGGTTCTCTCTCTGCTTCCGGCCGTTTCCTCGGCATCCGGATCCGGCCCGCAGGACGTGCCGTCTGTGATCGAAGTGGTGAAAGGCGTCAATTTCCGCCAGGGCCCTTCGACAAGCGCCAAGCAGATCCGGCTGCTCAAAACCGGCGAACGCCTGGCCGTGCTCGGCCGTCCGAACGCCTATTGGTATGAAGCCATGGACAAAAACGGCGTCACCGGTTATGTATCCTCCCTGTCTACATACGTCAAAGTGGTTGAAACGAAATCGCCGGCCGAACCGAACGGTCTCATCAAACAGTCCGTCAACTTCCGCAAGGCGCCCTCCACGTCCGGAGAACGCATCCGGCTGTTGAAAAAGGGCGAGCTCGTCCGCATCACGGAAAAAGCAAACGCATACTGGTACAAAATCATTGATGCCTACGGCGTGACGGGGTACGTCAGCTCGAATGCCAAGTACATCGAATCCATGTTCGAGTCGGAACTCGAGCCGGAAGAGGAACTGCATCTTGGCGAGCCGAACGGGGTCGTCAAAAGCGGTGTCAATTTTCGCGAAAAGCCGTCCACCGGCGGCAAAATCATCCGTCTGCTGAAAGCCGGCGAGCCGCTGTGGGTGCTGGACCGTCCGAACAGTTACTGGTATCAGGTGATGGACAAAAACGGCGTCACCGGGTTTGTCAGCAGCAACGCCAAATATGTGGAAACCAGCTACCAGGAACCGTGGAAACGGCTTTCGCCGGAAGACATCGCCGAGCGTGCCATCGCCGTCGGCCTGTCCTATCTGGGCACGCCCTATGAATTCGGTTCGAGCCGCAATGACACCTCCACGTTCGACTGCTCGGATTTCGTGCGGCAGGCGTTTCTTGAAAGCGTGCAGCTTGCGCTGCCGGGCAACTCCCGCCAACAGGCCGAATTTGTCCGCAAATTGCACGATGACAACGTCAGCACGGACTGGCGCAGCCTGAAGCGCGGCGACCTGATGTTCTTCATGGCGTACAAGGGATACGCCGCCTCCGCATATGCCGGCGTCGACCGGTTGAAAGAGCCGGTGAAGCACGTGGGGATCTATCTCGGGGACGGCAAGGTGCTGCATACATATTCCGTCAGCTCCGGCGGCGTGCGGATCGATGACATTGCGGGCACCCAGTGGGAGCTCCGCTTCCTGTTCGGCGCTTCCCCGGTGCGGTAATTCCGTCCCGCGGCAGGCTTGCGTCCATGCGGGCGCGGCATCCCCCGAATACCATTGTAGCAGACCGAGGGGGAAAGGAGGATGCCTGAATGGGCGCTGTCGCTGGATACTACACGACCACCGGCGTGATTCTCGTCCTCTACATTTTGCTCGTCATCGTCCTTCGTTCCGGCTGGATCTGACCGGACGCCCATGAAGGAACGCCCGCCCGGCAACTCATGTCCGGGCGGGCGCATTTTTTGCCGATCCGCGATCCGGCTTCATGCGGTCAGGCGGAACGGAACGGCACGAGGCGGTCGTTGAGCGGTTTCGTCTGGGCGTACACGGATTTGTAGACCTGGAACAGGTCGGCATAGCGTTTCACGTTTTCCGCAATCGGGCGGTACGAGGACGAGCGCTTGATGAACACCTCCGCGCATTCCTCCAGCGAGCCGAACCAGCCGCAGCCGTAGGCGGCCAGCATCGCCGCGCCCATGCCCGGCCCCTGCTCGTTTTCCAGCCGCACGACCTCGGCGTTGAAAATGTCCGCCTGCATCTGCAGCCAGAGCGGGCTTTTCGCACCGCCGCCGATGGAAATGATCGTGTCGACGGTTTTGCCCGCCTGCCGGAAAATTTCGATCGATTCCTGCAGGGAGAAGGTGATGCCTTCCATGACGGCGCGGACGAAATGCTTCTTCGTGTGGGCGCCGTCCATGCCGATGAAGCTGGCCCGGATGTTGGCGTCGGCGTGGGGCGTCCGCTCCCCGACGAGATACGGGGTAAACAGGAGGCCGTCGGCACCGGGTTTGACCTCCGCGGCGCCGGCCACCATGTCCTCGAAGCTTTGCTCCGCCGCAAACGTCTGCTTGAACCAGCTCAGGCTGTAGCCGGCCGCCAGCGTCACGCCCATGGAATAATAGGCGTTTTCCTTGCCGTGGTTGAAGAAGTGCACTTTGCCCCTGTAGTCCGCGTCCAGGCTGTTTTCGTAGGAAAGGATCACGCCGGACGTGCCGATGCTGCACATCCCCTCTCCTTCCCGGAGAATGCCGGATCCGATCGCGCCGCAGGCGTTGTCGGCGCCGCCGGCAAACACTTTCGTATCCGGCGAAAGCCCCGTTTCCCGCGCGATGTCGGGCAGGAGGTTGCCGACGTGGGCGTGGGACTCGACAAGCGGCGGGCAGAGCGCGATGTCCACGCCCAGTTTGTCGCACACTTCTTTGCTCCACCGCTTCGCGCCGACTTCGAGCAGCAGCGTCCCCGCCGCATCGGAATAATCCATGTGGATTTGCCCGGTCAGCCGGTAGCGCAAATAATCCTTGGGCAGCAGGAACACGGACGCTTTCGCGTAGTTGTCCGGCTCGTGCTGCTTGACCCAGAGGATTTTCGGCAGCGTGAACCCTTCCAGCGCCGGATTGCGGGTGACGGCGAGAAGCCGTTCACCCAGCGTCTCCGTGATGTGCCGGCACTGCTCCGTCGTCCGCACGTCGTTCCACAGGATGGCGTTGCGGATCACGTTCCGGTTTTCGTCCAGCAGGACGAGGCCGTGCATCTGGCCGGAGAAACTGATGCCTTCGATGTCGTCGGGCGAAACGCCGGAAGAAGCGGTCAGTTTCTTCAGCGCCAGAATCGTCTTCTGCACCCAGTCCTCCGGATTTTGCTCGCTGTACCCGGCTTTCAGATGGATGAGCGGATAATCCTCGCTCGCTTCCGCCCGGACCCGGCCGGTCTGATCGACGAGCAGCACCTTGACCGAACTGGTTCCCAGGTCGACGCCAATGACATACTTCACGACGCGTTTTCCCCCTCGCGTCCGCTCAGACGACGGACAGCAGGTATTGGTTCACGATGGTGCGCAGCACTTCGATGCGGCCGGATTTGAGGACGATCGGCTTGTTTTGCAGGGCATATTCTTCCAGCTTCTTGAAGTCCACCCGGCGGGCGACGATGTCGGCGCCGATGCCTTCCTTGAAGCTGGCGTAGCGTTCGTCGACGTATTTTTGCAGCGCCTTGTCCTCGATCAGCTTGGCGGCCACTTTCAGCCCGATGGCAAAGCTGTCCATGCCGGCGATGTGGGCGTAGAACAGGTCCACCGGTTCGAAGGACGTGCGGCGCACTTTCGCGTCGAAGTTCACGCCGCCGGTGGTGAAGCCGCCGCCCTGCAAAATTTCGTACATGGCCAGCGTCGTGGCGTACAGGTCCGTCGGGAACTCGTCGGTGTCCCAGCCGAGCAGGAGGTCGCCCTGGTTGGCGTCGATGGAACCGAGCATGCCGTGGATGCGGGCCACCCGGAGCTCATGTTCGAACGTATGGCCGGCCAGCGTGGCGTGGTTCGCCTCCAGGTTCAGCTTGAAATACGGATCGAGACCGTACGTCTTGAGGAACGCGATGGTGGTGGCGGCGTCGAAGTCGTACTGGTGCTTCGTCGGCTCCTTCGGTTTCGGTTCGATCAGGAACTGGGCGTTGAAGCCGATTTCCTTCGCGTAGTCGACGGCCATTTGCAGGAAGTAGGCCAGGTTGTCGAGCTCGAATTTCATGTCCGTGTTGAGCAGCGACTCGTAGCCTTCCCGGCCGCCCCAGAACACGTAGTTTTCCGCGCCGAGCTCCTTGCCGATCTCCAGCTGCTTTTTCACCGTGGCCGCGGCATAGGCGTACACGTCGGCGTTGCAGGTGGTGGCGGCGCCGTGCATGTAGCGGGGATTCATGAACAGGTTGGCCGTGTTCCACAGCAGCTTCTTGCCGGTGTCCTTCATGTACTGCTTGATCATGTCCACGATGACGTCGAGGTTTTTGTTCGTTTCCCGGAGCGAGCTGCCTTCCGGCGCGATGTCGTAGTCGTGGAAGCAGAAATAATCGACGCCGAGTTTGTCATAAAATTCGAAGGAGGCTTCCACGCGCGCCTTCGCCAGGTCCATGCCGTCGAACTTGTCCCACGGACGTTGCATGGTAGCGCTTCCGAACGGGTCGGTGCCGGCGCCCGTGAACGTGTGCCAGTAGGCAACGGCGAAACGGAGGTGATCCCGCATCGTCTTGCCCATCACGACTTCATCGGGGTTGTAGTGCTTGAACGCCAGGGGGTTGTCCGAGCCTTTGCCTTCGTACTTGATTTTGGGAACGTTGTCAAAGTAACCCATACCGCCTGATCCCTCCAAAAAGATTGTGATACTTGAATCATAACAGACCGGATTAAGTTTGTACAGTGGATAAACAAAGTCGAATTGTGTTATAGTAGGGAATCATTGAGTCAGGACAGGAGCCGTCATGAAAAGAACCGGAGACCAGTATCTCGTCAAGGAAATCAACCTTTCCATCGTGCTGGACACCATCCGGAGGCTCGAGCCGGTTTCCCGCTCGGAAATTTCCGCGGCGACCGGCCTGAACAAGGGAACGGTGTCCAATCTGGTGCAGGTGCTCATCGAACGGAACCTCGTGGAAGAAGTTGGAACGGGGAAATCCAGCGGCGGCCGCAAACCGGTTCTGCTCCGCTTCCAGCCCGCAGCCGGCCACTCCGTCGGCGTGGATGTCGGCATCAACTACGTCCGCGTCCTGCTGACGGATCTGGCCGGCAACATTGTGGACGAATGGGTGACGGCGCACCGCAACGAAAGCCTGGCCACCGTTCTGGAACTTGCGAAGGAAGGCATCCGCCGCGCGGCCGGCCGCGCGCCGGCGTCCCGCTACGGCGTCGTCGGCGTCGGCCTCGGCATTCCCGGCATCGTCGACTCGTCGGGCAACGTGCTGTTCGCGCCCAATCTCGGCTGGCGGAACGTGGACCTGATCCGCCCGCTTCAGGCGGCGATCGGACTGCCGGTCTTCGTGGAAAATGAAGCCAACGCCGGCGCCATCGGCGAGCTGTATTACGGTGCGGGGCGGGAAGTGTCCGACCTGGTGTTCGTCAGCATCGGGGCGGGCATCGGCGCGGGGATCATCATCGACCGGACCATCTACAAGGGAGCGGCCGGTTTTTCCGGCGAAATCGGCCACATGACCATCCACGCGGACGGGAAGCCGTGCCGCTGCGGCAATCGGGGCTGCTGGGAGCTGTACGCGTCGGAAAGCGCCCTGCTCGCCCTGGCGGCCGAAAAAACGGATAGCGGAGACAACCCGCCGACGCTGGAATCCGTCATCGAGCGGGCAAGAAACGGCGATTCCGGCGTCCTCGACGCACTCCGCGCCGTCGGCCGCCATCTCGGCATCGGCGTGGCCGGCATCCTCAACATTTTCAATCCCGGCCGGATCATCATCGGCAGCCGCCTGGCTCTGGCCGCCGAATGGCTGATGGAACCGCTCCTGGCCGAAGTCCGCAGCCGGTCCCTCGCCTATAACCGGGAGAAAACGGACATCCGGTTTTCCGCGCTGGCGGGCCGCTCGACGGCCCTCGGCGCGAGTCATCTGGCCATTTCGGCCTTTCTGCGCGAATCGACCGCGGCACTTCCTTAAATTGCACCGCCGCCGTCCCCGTTATTCCCGGTTGCCGGAAATCGGAAATCCGCCCAGCAACAAAACCGCGTACGACGCTCCCCGCCGGGGAAAACGAATAAAGAACCGGCCGGCCGGTTCAAATACGCTTGGCGAGGGGGCCTTTTCCGTGAAGAAATTGCTCATCCACGTCCCGCTGGCGGCGATGCTCTGCCTTGGCGCTGCGGCACCGGCGGCCGCCCAGGGATCGGTTGCCGCGGACCGGACGCCCGTCACGGGAACGACGATCACCAACCCCAACTACTATGCACCCGACGGTCTGGTCGATCCGCGTTTCAATCCCGCGGCCCCGGGCACCGTCAACCGGTATGACCGCGACGGTTACAGGTACCGCTACGGATATGGCGCGGGCGTGACCGGCAACGGCGTGCGTCCTTATGGCAACCGGATGAACAACTGGAACGACGGCAGCATCATGGACCGCGTGGACGCCGGCGTGACCGACGTCAACCGCGCCGTCCGCCGGACGACCAACGCGATGCGCGTGCGGGCCAACGCCGCCGGCAACGACGCCGGGAACTGGGGATGGCTCGGTCTCATCGGCCTGATCGGTCTGGCGGGCATGTTCCGCGGCGGCAACCGGGAGCAGCATCGGACCTGACCTGCGAGGCTCTTCGGCACTACCGGTTTTCCGAAGCGGCGCCGTTCCGCCCAATCGGAACGAGTCGCCCTGCCTGGACAGCAGGCAGCCACGACCGCCGGCAACGGCGGTTTTTTCGTGATGCCGTATCTTTTTTTTGGAAGAATGTCCACAATCTTGTTCCCTTTTGTTTCGATTGAGATATAATGAAGGAAGATGCCAGGAGAAGGGAGACACTTGACGGATGGCGAGTTCCGTTTTTCGGCAGGCCGTTCTGGAAACGACGGGAACCGCCTGGGAGGAATGGATCGCAAGGCTGGATCGTGGGAGAAGGCGCGCGACTTCTATGGCCATCCCCACCTTTGGTAAAATCTTGTCATGACCCATCGTAAATGGGTGTCACGGTTTTTGGAAGACGGCACTTTTTCGTGCGAAACGAACCTTTTGGTAAGGGGGAGGGAGATGGGCGGCCATGGTGCAACAGACGGATAACCGGCCCGACGTCTCGGTGAATGCGTGCGCCTACCAGACGGGTGCTCGAAATCATCTCGAGCAAATGGATCGTGCTCATGCACGTCCTTGAGGACGGCGCCAAAAGGTACGGCGAAATCTCCCGGCGGATCGAAGGGTGTCGCAAAAAATGCTGACCCAGTCGCTCAGGCAGCTGGAACGCGACGGGCTCGTCCGCCGCATCGTCCATCCGACGGTGCCGCCCGCCGTGGACTACGAACTGACGCCTCTCGGCCAATCGCTGATGAACCTGATTCGCGGCTTCAGGGATTGGACAAACGCCTATTATCCCCCTTGTCGAGAAGGCCAGGGAAGAATACGACCTGAGAACCAGCCGTTCGTGACACAGCCGGCGAAACCGGCTTTCCGGACGGTTTCCGCACAACCGGAAACCGGAACGAGCCGACCGGGGCCTTGTCTTCGCCAGGCTTGTTTCGTCCGATGAGGTTTTTGCAAACGAAAAGCCTTCTTCCGTCCGCACCGGATGCGAACCGGAAGAAGGCTTTTGCTTTTGGGCGGCAGGCTGCCGGGAAATGACGGATGCCGGTGAAGGGATTTGAACCCCCACTCCCTCGCGGGAAACGGATTTTGAGTCCGTCGCGTCTGCCAATTCCGCCACACCGGCAATCAAGATGGCGTGCCCTGAGAGATTCGAACTCCCGACCTTTTGATTCGTAGTCAAACGCTCTATCCAGCTGAGCTAAGGGCACACGGCAAAAAACAAAAATGGCAGTATGTTGACGGGCTTGGTGCCGGGGACCGGACTTGAACCGGTACGGGGAAATCCCCTCAGGATTTTAAGTCCTGTGCGTCTGCCTGTTCCGCCACCCCGGCTCAAATGTGCTGAGCACCGTGCTTGTATGCGTGTTGGCAAAGGCGCCACCCAGATTCGAACTGGGGATCAAGCTTTTGCAGAGCTTTGCCTTACCGCTTGGCTATGGCGCCTTGATAAAGATGGAGCGGACGAAGGGATTCGAACCCTCGACCCTCGCCTTGGCAAGGCGATGCTCTACCCCTGAGCCACGTCCGCACGATAGGCTGGGGATCTAGGATTCGAACCTAGGAATGGCGGAGTCAAAGTCCGCTGCCTTACCGCTTGGCTAATCCCCAGCAATGGTATTTTATTTGGAGAAAGGGCGATCGATGGGACTTGAACCCATGAATGCCGGAGCCACAATCCGGTGCGTTAACCACTTCGCCACGACCGCCATGAGACAAACCGCAAATGGCAGGGGCAGCAGGAGTCGAACCCACACTAACGGTTTTGGAGACCGCTGTTCTACCATTAAACTATGCCCCTGTGTGAAAATGGTGGAGGGCGATGGATTCGAACCACCGAACCCGTAAGGGAGCTGATTTACAGTCAGCCGCGTTTGACCACTTCGCTAGCCCTCCATGCGTCCAATCAAAGCATGGTGCCGCCGAGAGGACTTGAACCCCCAACCCACTGATTACAAGTCAGTTGCTCTACCAATTGAGCTACAGCGGCCCGGTATGGTGGCTCGGGACGGAATCGAACCGCCGACACGAGGATTTTCAGTCCTCTGCTCTACCAACTGAGCTACCGAGCCGCAAGGAAGTGGCGGAGCTGACGGGATTCGAACCCGCGATCTCCTGCGTGACAGGCAGGCATGTTAGGCCTCTACACCACAGTTCCGCGTGGGCGGACGCTCTCGGCGAACCATAGAAGAAAGATGGTTGCGGGGGCAGGATTTGAACCTGCGGCCTTCGGGTTATGAGCCCGACGAGCTACCGGACTGCTCCACCCCGCGCCGTGATGAAAATTTCAAGGATTGAAGGGGAATGGTGGAGGCTGACGGGCTCGAACCGCCGACCCCTACCGTGTGAAGGTAGTGCTCTCCCAGCTGAGCTAAGCCTCCGTGAAGGGCGTTCCGCCAGACCGGAACGCCGATGACCCGTAGGGGATTCGAACCCCTGTTACCTCCGTGAAAGGGAGGTGTCTTAACCCCTTGACCAACGGGCCGGACAGGAAACAGAAAGAAGTGGTGTAAACTGACGGAGAGAGAGGGATTCGAACCCTCGAGACGCTTTTGGGCGTCTACACGATTTCCAATCGTGCTCCTTCGACCAGCTCGGACATCTCTCCGCATTGCGCGACGGGCCGGGTTGTTCGGACGCCGCCGCGTAAAAGACTCCCCGAGCAGGACTCGAACCTGCGACAACTCGGTTAACAGCCGAGTGCTCTACCGGCTGAGCTATCGGGGAACGATCCGGCTTGGCAACGACCTACTCTCCCGGGACCTGCCGGTCCAAGTACCATCGGC